>PDWI01003016.1_pt1 | contig 24458 bp, 17 predicted proteins | sample 1430891 | NCBI WGS metagenome assembly PDWI01 (sample SAMN01162508, study PRJNA174530) | Oral metagenome, whole genome shotgun sequencing project. | biome: Marine environment; feature: Marine mammal; material: Swab sample of the gingival sulcus; isolation source: swab sample of gingival sulcus...
ATAGCTAAGTTCATAAGTACTTTTATTTAATAGTGGTACAGAATTTCTAAGGTCTACTTCCTCATTAGAGTTACCAATATATAACTTTGGTATTTCCATGTGCCTTGTCAAATCAATCAACTTACCATCTAAGTAGATGTATTGTTCTCCAATCTTCTCCCTATTTACAAGCAATATAAGCTGTCCAACAAGAGCCTTTGCCCTCTGTTTACTGATGATATTCTCTCTCTCACTAGCAGAATAAACCAAATTACTTGTCTGAGCCTTTTTTTCATAAATACTTATCAGGTCACTAGTACTATCCACAGTTTTAAACACAATCGAAAAGCCTAAACTCAGTAAAATGATAGAAAGAGATATAAATACAACCCTGTCAAGATTTTCAAACATAACTATCTCTGTACAAACTCTACTGCTGATATCACGCCATTGCCATCTTTCTTCAAACTGGCATCAAATACTGCAACTGGATTAATATAGGAAAAGGAAGACTCTGTCCTTGCATCTTTTATGCTTGCCTCAATACTAGAAGGCGTTTTTGCACTTCCCACCACTACACCATTTTCATTTATAGTGGCTGTATTTAGATAGACTGTGCTCGTCTTTTTAGTCACTACCTTTACTGCAAACACATCTGATTTTTCCCTGTATTTTTTTATACAGGACAGTACATCTGCTCCAGTCACTGATTCATTGTCATAAGCACTGTATTCTGATTCAACAAGCGACTTTTCTAATTCTGAAAGATTGTTAGCTTGTTCATTTGCTGCACTTTTCCCCTTGTTAAATACATTGAGTCCCAAAGAAACTACACCTACAAAAAATAAAACTCCTATCCCTAGCCACAAAGCCTTTGTAATGTTATTATCCATATTTCCTCCTATTAGACCAATACATCCTATACCAACACATCAAAGTAAAGCTGAATTTCATTAATGCTCACATATACAAGTGGCAGCATAAAATAGACAACTATTAGAGAATAAACTGGAACAAAGCCAAATATTTTCCCAAGTCCAATCTTTCGATCTATCATTCTGCTGTACACCAAATGTCTCTTTTCTTCATAGTACTTCTTTTCACTTTCCAATTCACTAAACGCATCCTTGATTGAAATACTATTCTCAGCACCTATCATATGTTCAACAATTTTCTTAAATTCATCATCTATAGATGCTTTTTTCAAATTAATTAGAGCTGCTTCACTTCCTGAGTCATAATTCATAATTGCTTTATTCAAGGGTTCTTTATACAGAGAGCTAAACCTCTCCATCCAAATCAATATGTCGTCAACCTCTGTGTTATTTGACTGCATAAGCACCAATATGATTAACTGATATTTTACTATTTCACCAAAGCTATCAATCTTTATAACACGCCGTTTAAAGCGAAGCAAAAGATTTTGCATCAAAAAGCCAATCACTGCCATAACATAGATAAAAACAATGTGAAATAGCCCTACACTAGCAGACTGATATACTTTGTATTTTGCTAAAATCCTCTTTAATATCCTATCCCTATCTTCATGAAAGACAACATACTCCCTATCTATCATATTAAGGATTTCATTTTTCCCAAGTCCTTCCTCAATAGAGAGTAGAACCTTTCTATCCTTTTCTGTCCTAATTATTGCGTGTTCAAGTTCTTGTCCAACTAGTTCCCCACCAAGATAACCATGTGGTGGTGTAGGACTATACAGCACTGTATGTTTTTTTATCTGGACACTGGAAATTGTCAAAATAATGGCTATGATGATAAACAGGAGCATATTAGATAGTTTTTTTAGATAAATAGTATTGATACTTTCTCCTACCAGTGCATGTTCTTTGAGATTTTTTATCCTATTGTACCGACGGCTATTTGGTATTGGTGCTACATATTTTGTCACTGCGCTGATATATCTATTATTAATATACTTCATCAAATTATCTTTTCCATACTCATATTCACTAGAATACTCCTGAATTTTTGACAAGAATAAATAGCTAATCAGTATCAAAGATGCAAGGAAAAACTCCGTATAAAAGCCCAGTTCAGAACTATAATATCGCTCCAATGGATAGAAGTTAGCACTAGCCCAGTTTTTAATAGGTGTAATCAGAAAAACAGGAAGTACAGCTATTGCATTAAGACTCTTTAGAGAAAAACTGAGTTTATCCCTCATAAGAATCTCTTCTTTGATTTCTGAAGACAGCCAAGCAATGGAATTTGAAAAGGCAAATCCATCCCTTGTCAAGGCATCTCCATTCTCCATAGTAAGATGTATCAGCCCTGCAAATAACTTTAAATAATTATTCTTGGATGCCTGATAGTATTCTGTGAGAAGCACCTCTGAGTCAGGGCTACTTACAACATCATACACCCTCTCTATCTCCACGATAAAAGACTCATATTTTTTGTCATCTAATGACTGAAGACTGATGATAAGTGCTTCATCAGGGATATTTCCACATTCAAAATACTTATTTCTATAAATATCTAAAAAGTCAACCAGACTAGATAAGAATGCTGTTCTCTGCTTCTCCACAACAAAATCAATGAGTTTCTTGTCTACAAACACAACAGATATGATAAACAGGAAAGTTAAAACAAGGCTGTTAGTAAAACTAAAAAATATCAAAAACATGATCAAATCAACGACTATCATTACAAGACTTGTGTTGATAGCAATTTTTTTATGACTGTGTAATTCTTCTACACCAGCGTATTCAGAGAGCCTTTCTTCTATGTACCTATTTATGACCAAAAAGATAAAGATGTTTCCAAGAACTTTGTATACTAGATAAGAAACCCTATGTTTTTCACCACCCAGTTTGACCTTAGACTTGTAAAAATCATTTGTACCAGCCTTGTATACAAATAAAAATACAGCCAGCGCAAAACTCAATATGACAATAAATAGCGACATTTCTAGGCTCAACATAGCTCACTCTCCATCCTAATAAGAAAGTCTTTAAATCTACTCCTGTCCCTACTATCCATCAGTTCTAGCATTTCAGAAACATTGGAATCAGATATCCTATTTACAACGTGGTACCTGCCCTCTTCCCAAACTATGATGTCATTTAATTCATAGAGCTTTTCCTTTGATATATAGCGAAAATACGCATTCACATTGTCAATAAAGTCAGACATATTCCCAGAATTATCAACACTATCTTTTAATACTAACTCATTTTTTATAGCTCTTATTTCAGTAATCCTCTCGATATAGCGATTGCCTCTATAGTCTTTTTTCAGATGAATGTCAAAATCAAGAATTTTTACAACCTGCTCCTCTGCAATTTTCTCATTTCTAAAAACACTGCACTTTAATAGACTATTTCTAATTGACAATATTAGATTTTCCGTGGTTTTGGCATGGTGAGTAAAGATGGTAAACAGACTTGCTACCTGCGCCATCTGCACCATCCATGCTGCGACCTCATCACTAGCAATCTCACCAAGTATATTGACAGAACCATCTGTCTTCTTCTGCAAATCTAGTCCACTTTGTCCAGATATGCTCTCTGTCTCTTTAAACGACAAAATATTTCTATCTGGATAAAGCCTCCTAAGATGAAGTTCAAAAGACATCTCCTGAACCCTTATTGTAAGAGACCGATATATACTAGAAATCATCGCCATAAGCATAGTGGTCTTACCTGAGCCTTGAGAGCCTGTAATAGCTGTAATCCTACCACCTTTTGCAAGGTATTTAATAAAGTCAATTACTATATCTGCATTTTCACCCTCTATGAGCTTATCTAACTTTATCCTCTTGGTCTGAAATTTGCGGACAAAGAAAGCCCAGCTCTCTGAAAAATCTGGTCGTACTACAACAATCCTTGACCCATCCATCATGTCACTGACCTTGTAACCAACATCTAGTGATAGCATGCCAGAATTGTTGTATCGATAGATGTTTTGGCACACTCTCTTTAGCTCAGATTCTGAACCAAAGCTCAAAAACTCAAGACATACACTCTTCCCCTTAAAAAATATCCATGTGCTTTCATAGTTTTTAGGCAATTTTTTTATGTGTTGAAAATCATACATATCTTCCATGATATCTACATTTGATATACCTGATACTCCAGCACTTATGCCATCAATACTCATATCTCTTATCTCATCTACTACAGAAAAACCCTTGTATCGTTGATAAATTCTTTGAGAAATAAGCCTTAGCTTATCATCATAGGTAAGTCTTGGAGAAACTTCTCTATAGACATATAATATTTCTTCTTCACTTATGGAATAGTAAATAGACTCATCTACTTCTGAATACTTTTCCTTATCTAACTCATAGTCCTCTATCAGTTTTGTCAAGGCACTTTTACCATACTTTTTCTTATAAACATAAATCAGTACATCAAACTTATCAATTGCATTCATTTTAACTGGTGAATCAAAGTGAATGACGCTGTTAATATTTGTCTCATTAATTAACCTCGTCTTAATGATCTCATATATGACATCCTTTACAAACTGCTTATCACTGTCGGAACCAAATTTACACTTTTTTAAAGCATCTATGAACTTACTCCTGTTTCTGAGCCTTCTCTCATACGTCTCTTTGGACATTCCTCGCTTCATGAGGTCTCGTCTCATTGTGTCATTGATTTCAGCTTTTACCTTTTCAAGCAGAACTTCAAAATTCATCTCATCATAACTGTCAACAATTTCCTTCTTCTCCTTCATCAGAAGTAAAGTCCAAAAAATGACGCTAACAAGAACCACCATAGCCATATAAATAACAATTTTCAATTTATCACCTCTTTAAACAGTGACTTTCTAACTTCTCAGCTGATTTTAATACTTCAGAAAAAAATGGTGACTTTGACTTTTTTGACAAGCTGATATTTCTTCCAAAATAATCAAGCATTTCACCTCTATTAATTATATCAATTAAGATGGGACTATAGGGAACTGTAATGATATTATTGAATCGATACTTCCTTATCAAATTCTTCTTTGATGTCTTTATTGAATCTTCATACTTCCCTATACAGTACATTGTCTTCTTGTCTTTTTGCACGATATCGGACTGGATCAATTTCTCTATTGAATAAGTATTCTGACTGGTATTGATTACAACAACATCAGACATATCCAATATTTTTTGACTCAGTTTATTCTGCGTACCACTGGCTATATCAACAAATACATAGTCATAAGTGCTCATTGATAATGACAGAACATTTAGCAGAGTTTCTTCATATATCAATAGCTCCTCTTCCTCTAAATGATGCTGATCTGTTCCTATCAATAAATCATATCGATTATTTTTAAGTAATGGTATGGTGTAATCTGAAAAGTTATCAGTATGTAATAGCCCATTTTTCTGCAATCTGATAAGTTGCTCTATACCATAACCAGATATGACGCTATCCTTATAAATCTTGACATCACTTACAAGTGAGTCCTCAAGCCTTGTCTCACCATACTGGGTATGACTAACTAACACTTTGCTATTTGAACTGAGACTTAAGGCTAATGAAATAGAGAGCATATTTGTTGTTGTAGCTGCCTGTCCATGATGTATGGACCAAAATGAAATTAACATATAGGCACCCTACTATCCAATATTTTATAAAAATCTCGGTACTTTATCTTCTCTCCTTCTGATACAGCACCAGAAATATCATAAAGACTCTGTTTTCTTCTCTTTGGATACTTTTTCAAATTGACAAATCCATTTAACTGATTTTCTAACTGACAAACGACAGAATCCTCATCAAAGAGCACTTCAAATTCTAGTATATCTCTAGTATTTATATTTTTGTCAAACTTAAACTTCTTAAAATAATCACTATCATAGCAAGAATCAATAAAGTTGAGATAAACAAATACTGCATTAATAATATTTTGATAATCATAGTGCTTATTTAGGTAGTCTACTGACTCCAAACTCTGTTCAACAACATATATAACTGTATCAGACTCTACATCTAATGTTGTAACCACATATTCTACATCTTCACTTTTATCTATGGACTTTGTCTTATTCAACATAAAATTCAAATTTCCAAAATCAGTTTGACTTAACGTATCAAAGGAAAACTTCTCATAAAAATTACAATCATCCACTTGAAGGCTCACAGAATTCTTACAGGAAATTGTCCAAGCTAACTCTAAGGCAAACATTTTTACATTTAAGTTGTCCATTCCCACAATTTTAATAACTTTCACTGCTACCTCCTATTCTATATCATCGTCTTTTACTAAATCATCACCACTGATACTGATAACCTGCTCCTCTGTCTCAAGCACTACAGGATTTTCGCTTTGATTTTCTAAAACTGTCTTGCCCTGATTGATTTTTTCCATTAAACCCTCTCTGTTTTTGTTTCCAAGATTTTGTATTGCCTTATTTACAATATTAGGATCTTTCTCAATCAAATCACTCACCCCTTCATTACAAGGATACGTTATTTGAGCTTTCTTTTGTGTTTCAGACGATATATAAATCGTGGTGTATAAATAAGCTCCCTCTGTAAGATAAGCATCTACAATAGCTGATGACAATCTCAGTATTTCTTCACTGTCTAGATAAAAAAGACATATCTCTCTTTTCTCGCTATCATCATCTATTCTAGCCAAATCTTCTAATCGCTTTTTACTAAGAACAACATAATCTAGACCAGATGGAAAGTTAATCCTAACATCGACATAATCACCCTTACTTAAACTTAGTGGAAGTACTAAAGAAGATATTTCAAACTTTCTAAGGTCGTCTTTAATATCATCTTTACCATAGACCATATTTCGATAAAGTATAGTTCCCTTAGACATATTTTTCTTATACTTGTAGAAGTTATTGTCATCAACTTCAATTAACAATTCCTTGTTTTGAGCTTTTTTAGGGAGCAAAACCCTTTCACAATCTGCTTCACTCAGTTCTTCATTTGCACTTACATCTCTATCTAACACAAAGGCTACAATAGAATTATCCTTCTTATACGAATTTATTACACCATCATAGTGTTTGTTTATGGCTGCAATTTTGTATGTTGACATATAATAATACGTAGCAACTACAGATAAAGCAGATATGAAAACTGTAATTGCAATCCATGTATAAAGTCTCTTCTTTCTTCTGCTCATCTAAATATCCTCCCAAAAAATCCTGTCCTAGTCTTTATGCCTCGACCTAGCAGTCTTTCTATCAAATCATCTTGCAATTCACCACCTATTAAAAGATAGGGAAATTCAACCCCTCTATCTGGTGGTATATCAAGGTACTCAAAGACATCATATTCACCATCACTTAAATTCGAAACAAAAATTACATCTTTATAATTTAAAAGATCTCTTATAATATGAGTATTCCTATTTAAAGAAAAAGGGCTCGACGGCAAGATAAAGAGTTTTATCTGTGCATGTAAAAAACTCTCAATACTATCTTCCGCTGAGCCATAGTCAAATATAAAATAGTCGTAATCATCAGATAGTATTGTGGTATCTGTAACTGCCGATTTATCTGTTATAACTTTAAGTCTCGAAATATGTAATTTCTCAGTATCAACAACTGAGGCAATGTCCTTTTGCCTATTGTAACTATACAAATGCCTTAGCGAAGGCTTTATCCCTCTCTCTACCAATACTGTTTTCATATTGCACTTAGACAAATACATTCCCAATAAGTAGGCAATATGAGTACACCCAACATTTTCTTTCAACCCCATGATAGATATAGCTGTCTTTGTGTGGTAGGTCTTTCTATTGTCCCTTGTTATACTATCAATTGGAAGGGTTTTATCGTCGTAATAATCCACTATATCACTACTTACATTCACATCTAAGGAATATGCTGATAGGAGTTCTTGTTCCAATGCTGAAATACTTGGATATCTAAGCTCCATATCAACTTGACTAGCCTTCGCTATAATCCTTCTAAGTTGATATAAACTCTTAGCATTGAACTTATCCCAAACTCTATCTGGATCAACTAAACTATAATCTTCTCCACTAACTAAATAGTACATTAACAGTGCTGCTGAATAAACATCTGTTCTCTCATCAGATTGAGCTAATCCATGTTGTTCTGGAGCAGCATATTTTATACTACCAATATAATATGTGTCATCAAGCTTATCCTTAGAGTATGTTCTAGTAATACCAAAATCTATTAATTTAATATTTAATTTATCATCAATAATGACGTTTGATGGTTTTAAATCCCTATAAATAAAGGGTGGATCAAAAGAATGAAGATATTTAAGAGCAGAAAGAATTTGTTTCATCACTTTGACAAAGTCTTCCCTACCTAGAGGACCACCTCTATCAATAAACTCCCTTATAGTGACACCTTCACAATAATCTCTAACTATATATACATATTCTTCATCTGTAATTATATCCAATATTCTAGGCAGCAACGGATGACTTAAGTCCTTTAAAATCTGTACTTCATTGTATTCATTTAGTGGAGAATCAGGATCTATATTTACAATTTTTACAGCACACATCCTATCTAATCTTGAATCTTTTGCCAAATAAACTTTTGAACTTCCTCCAGTTCCTATCATCTTTTCTAAATAATACCTGTTATCTATAGCATCCGATTTATGCATACAATCCCCCAATTATCAAATATCGTTCTATAAGTTATAGTAATTTGGTCCTATAAAACTTTGTTTATAGTCTATCACTTTTACAAAACTTTTTCAATAAAAAATTATAAAACTTTAGTCCTATTTTTTACAAGTTGTAATTAGATTCTAACCCTCATCTTTACATTGGAAAATTTTATTACATCTCCATTAGAAAGACAGACACTCCTATCTTTTTTGAGTCTTTTCTTATTTAAAAATGTGCCATTTAAACTACCTAAATCCTTGAGGTAATAACTGCCTTCTCTCTTTGAGATAACCGCATGTTTTCTGCCAACTGTTTCATTTTCAATATATACATCTACATCAGACTTACTCCTTCCCACCATAGAATTTTTCTGATTTATAAGAAACTCATCACCTGTATCCTTTCTTACTAGGACAAGATTATGATCTTCACCAGTTGAAAGAGCTATTGTCCTATCCTCTTCCAATTTATTAATTGCATTTATATCCACCATAAATTCATCATCTTCTGCATTCTCCTCAGCTTTTCTTTTTAATAAATTTCTAGTAAATTTACCTTTAGTAAAAACTACATCCTTAAGGAATACTTTCTTTAACACTGAAACATTTACTATTATAAAGACCAAGCCCATACCTAAAAGTGCATATAATTTATTCTCAAATCTATTGATATACTTCAAAAAAACAATGACAAACAAACTGATAGAAAAAACTTCAAATAATATAGACAAAAACAGCACTTTCTTCACAGAGTAATTATTAACTGACAGTTCATCCTCTTTTTCTTTATTGACAAACACCTCATCTAACAGTTCAGACTCTTTACTAGAGTTTTCCTCTTGATAAAAGTCCTTTATTCCAATTTCTTTACCCTCTATATCTTCTTCAAATGATTGGATGTTGAAAGATGTTTCACCAGCTGACAGCAGATTATCTTCGTTAGATTCAAAGCTATTTTCTAAATCATCAACCAAACCTGACGATTTAAAAAATATATTGTGTATTCCCTTTAAAGAGTAGTTTCCACCAGATACATAGATGAGGTATTCATGAAAAAATACAGGTGTAACTAGAAGGTTTGCATCAAAGTAATCACCAATCACCTGAATTAATTCAAACGTATTATCCTTTGCATTTTCGATGTGAAATGGCAAGAAGACAAAATAAAAACATTCATCTACCAAGCTATAGTATATATATTCCGGATTTAAAACAATACTTGTTATAGGAATGCAATTTTCTATAAACGCTCTCTGCAGATGAAACATTCCTGTCAACAACTTTTTTAAATACTCACCATCAAACAACTTGTTCTCCAATAAATGTGTTAAACTATACATGGAATTTATATCATAGTACAAGTTAAATGTATCAGAGCTATCTACATAGGAGACCCTTAAAAGATATTTTTTAAGTTCTGATACAGAACTATATATCTTCTCATCCACCTCATCACTTACTTCTAGTTTTAAATGGCTATTAAATGTATTATTTATATACTCAAAATTATAAGTTGTCATATTACTCCCTACCTTCCCTTACAAAATGGACATATGTGATATTCAACGCCATCAACATAAATACTTCCATTTGAACTCACTGCTGTATAATACTTTTTTTTATCAAGGTAATCTGTAGTATCAGCATTGGAAACAAGCATGGCAAAACACCTTTTTGTATGGTATACCTTGGTGACATTCTTACCATGTAACGTAATAGCAATTTTACTATTTTCTACAAAGTTACTATAATCACAGGTAGTTGACAGCAATTTTTCTATACCATTAGCTGCAATTATATGACAATGACCCAGTTTTACTTCTCCATAAACTTTCCTTATTATAGGAAGATTGAGACTGACTTCACTATGTACAAACATTGACCTGCCTTTTGCAGAAATATCAATAGCAAGATTATCCTCAATTACATTATGTTTAGTTCCCAATTTAAGCATGGCTCTAGCCTTTGTCTTGATGCCCGTTTCTATTGAACCTTTTGTCACATTAACGATATAATTAGAATCTTTGGAGAGAATACCAAGCTGTTTCAATCTGTATTCCCCTAATCCAACTAAATTACTGGCATAAACTTCCCTTTTAGAAATAGAGGACAAGTATATTGATGTCCTAAGCGATTTTGCTGCATCATCAACTGCTGAGTATACTTTTTTATCCGCTTCAATCAGTAAAAAAAGAGAATAAAAACTCATAAAAACCATAAAAATAACTATTATCAGCAGACTGAATTCAAAAGTCAAAACACCATGTTTTTTATAGGTTATTCTTTTCAATGCTAATACCCCCTTGTAATCCTAACATCGTAGATATAACTATCTTTGATGTGGTTAAGACCCAGTGAAAAATAAGCATTTGGAAGCAGTTTATGAATTCTATACCTAATATCTACCATTACTACAGTGCTATAATCTGAAGCCACAAACTTGTTATTCATATAGTACAAATCTCTAATTCTATTAAGTGTATCTGTCTCACTCTCAAAGAGCAGAAGTAATAACAAATACTCCTTATAGTCAAAACTTGTAATATCTGTAACCTTTCGCTTAGCACTAAACTCATTTATCTTATCTGTAGATAAAAGCCGCTTCAAACTATCCAGACTAAACGAAAAGTAAATTTCACTACCAGATTTAATAATTGGTACAGCATATGAATTGTGTAGTGTATTAATATCTATATAGCTCTCAACTCCTGACCAAGCAGCTACAACAAGAGCATAGACGACAGGATAAGACACAAAACCTGTCCAAGATGAAAGTGTCATAGATATTTTGTTTAAATCATCTGCTTTATACGCCATAATAGACACTGCATTAAGTACCATCCTAATAGAGTAAATTTTTAAATCTGTGTAGAGCAGATTCTTTAAAGAAGACTGTCTACCAGATAAAATATACTCTATTTCTGCTCCATATATTGGTGATTTCCCACTTCCACTAAATTTTTTTGAATCATCATAAGTAAATACTGACAGTGCATAGTCTGCTATGACAAACTTATTGAATAGCTCTTTAGAAAAACTTAAATCCCTATGAAAACTGCTTGTAACACTGGAATAGTTTCTTAGAGAATTCACTTCCAAAGCCTTTTTCCCCATACTATGAGAGTCAGGAAACTCATCCAGTGAAGTTGCATTTAACCCTTCTAAACTCAAAGACACATCAGCAGGAACATCTCCTCTAACCTGTCTATTTGGAAACATCTTCCCAGAGACAAGGTTGTAAATCGTCTTAACTAAACGCTGAATGTTTAGCTCAGGACGCATCATATCTGTTGAAAATAACTCTTTCAAATATCCATCTCTATTAAAGTCTAATAGCTGGTCTAACTGTTTATCCGAAAACAAAATGCGTTCACTACTTACAGCATTTTTTATTTTATCTACTTTTTTCTTTAATTGTTCTTTTGTGCTGTCAAGTTTATTTAAAACAGCTAATACAGAATCTGCTGCTCCTCTTGTCTTTTCTAAAGTGTTCCTTATAACACTCAGTATTTCAACTGACTTATCAAGGTTGAATTTTTCTATTTTTGAAATACTATCTGATATCTTAATATTTAGCTTCACTAACTTATCAGAGAGAACAGCAACATTCGAAGTAAATGCTATTATTTTCTGCTCTAAATGTTCTAGCTTTAATAACTTCTTATTAAATTTACTCAATTCTATACTGAGCCGAGTCTCAGAAGAAACTCCAGATACCCCACTAAAATCAGTATCTCCTACACTATCCTCCTTTGCCTTCTTAAGTTCTTTTTTGATTCTTACAACTTCAGTAACTACTGATTTATAATCTATGTTTTTTACCTCAGTATACAAACTGTTTAAATCATTGTACAAATCAACACATCTATCGTAAGTATCTCTAATTTCATATATAGACTTTATAAGTTCTGTATACTCCTCTATCATTGCTGAATACTTAGACAAATTTTTGATCACTTCAAGCTTTTCTATGTATTCTGCCAAGCGGGTCACAACAGCTTCCTTTTTGTGAGCCTTTAAAATAGCTGCCTTCAACGCATTGTTATCAGCAATACTCTGGCTAAAATCCACTTTGACAGATACCAGTTCTAAATTACTTATTCCAATCTTACTTGAACGTTGACTTAAAGAGTCCTTAATAGCTGTCTCTATCCTTGAACTTGCAAGCACCGTATCCTTAACAGCAAACAAATGGAAATTCTTATGAAGTTCTTCATCAAAACTAGAGAGACCCACATCAACAGCATTATCAGAAATTGCTTCAGCTTTTTCCACTGCTGAATAAACTCTAGCATAGTCTAATAACAAAAGTGACAGTGTAATAATAATGACAACAAAGAAAGAGAAGAAAATAGTGAGAACTCCTTTTTTTTTATACATATTAACCCCCTATTATCTTAGCTATATAATATGCTATATTATTCACGCCATCCAAAATCTCACTAATACTAACACTTGACTTCATCGCTCTAACTACTGATTCAGAAAATGCTATCATATCAAAGTAGTCTTTTATAACAATACTTTCCCTTGACTTCATAGTCCCAATACTAGAACCAATTTTTCTGTAAAAACCATCCATAAAACCTGAAATATCTACTTGGTAATCTACACTAATATAAGTCGTAAAGAGAAACTTATACACTTTCACCTTTACATTACAAGAGTTGATAAAAGTATTTGATTGAATTGCGTTTGTAACTCTAGCCTTTATTACATCTGAATGAATACCCAAATGTAATTCATCAGATATTGTCCTCTCAATCCTTCCATATATAAAGGCTTGGGGACTGATACTATAGTGCTTTAAAGCAGTGATATCTGCATCATTTTTTGACTTTATCTCATACTCTATACTTCTTACTGCAGAGGCTACATTAGATGTTATAGTTGTTCTTAAATAAGCGTTTATTGATAAGTCAAAAATAAGTAATATAACTAAAAATAACAGTGGAATTAATATAACAGCTTCTATAGTAATAGCCCCTTTACCTTTATACTTCATCATTCCCCCTAAAATAGTCCGTTTGCTTTACTTTCTATTTTTGAAATCAAATTCTTTATCATGTCTGTCACCTTATCCTTAAACACGATGACAATGGCTATGAGAACAATCATAATCAAGACTAACTCCATAGTCCCCAAGCCCTCTTCATCCATAAAAGCTTCATGAAGATTGTTTAACTTCAAGTACGCCTTTGTCACATACTCATTTTTTAATGATATTAACTTATTCATTTCCCCCTCCTAAATATTAAACTGCAAAAATGCTGGCACCAACAGCATTGCCATAATAGAAATAAGTGAAAGCATCAATGGCATCAGTAGTTTTGACGATATTTTTTCTGATTTTCTCTTTAACTCAACCCTCCTTTCAAGTTGAATTTCATTGGCAAGATTTAAGAGTTTTTCTGATGGTTTATTTACTCCTCTTTCCTTTGTCGCAACAATTATAACTATAAGATTATTTAAGTGCTTTGACCTGAAATACCTAGCAAATATTGATATTGCTTCACTAATGCTTCCTCCTTTCTTCTTTTCCTCCTCAATAAAATATATCATCCTTGCTAAAACTTTAGACTTATTCAAGGTCTTTGATAATATATCAAACGAATCATCCACACTGAGCCCCGTACTCAGAAGAATTGACAGCTGTTTACATATACTCTCAAGATCTCTGCTAAAGTTACGAAGTATTTCAGCTCGCTCACTTTCAAAACGTTTGTACTGCTTGTACGCTATAAACAAGCAAATGCTGAGTACTACAAAAAACAGTTCCATCTTTTTATATTCTATAAAGTACAAACTCAGTACATGAACAATAAATATGGTAAAAACAAGAAATTGGCTTCCAATATACCTATAAACTCTGTCATGTACTAAACTGTAATCAAGAGAAGAATAGGAAATATACAGGAGTTTTTTCTCATAGTCCTCAATATACCTCAACTTAGATACAGCGCTTCCAATGTTTATTAAAAACTTAGTCATTTCTAAGCTCCGTAATTTTCTTTGACCAAAAATATGAAATCGTAAATACCAACAATAAAATAGTCATTGTAATCCTCCCTATTATTGATTCATAAAGAGGTGCTATAAAATCATACGCACTGTAGTTTAAAAACATCAAGATAAAAATAGGCATAACTGTTATCACCCTTTGCTCCAGTTTTTTCTCAGTAACTAGCACTTCTAAATCATAATGCATCTGTCTTTCATCATTTAATACAGTATTTGTGCTTACAATAATATCAAGTATATTTCCACCTCTCTTACTGGCAATATCAAGCATATTGGCAAACTGAATAAGACTTTTTTCATCACTTCTATTAGCAAATTCAAGTATGATATCCCCGATATCAGAACCTGTGTGAATTTTGTTTATCCAAACCTTAATCTCTGGCTCAAGGTATTTAAAATCCAATATTTCAGACTTTTTCATCTCAGCATATATTCTCTCATATGCTAAGCTTACAGAAACGCCAGTTTGAAGCTCTGCTAGTAAAAGATGATTTAAGTTGATAAATTCATCAATTATATCATTTTTTCTCTTTTTCTTTTTTTCCCTTGTATAAGGAATAAACAAAAGCTGAAAAGCAATTGAAAAAGCAAGAGAAACCACTACATTCAGATAAAAATACCAAGAGACAAATACTCCTATAAATCCAAAAAACAGTACTAAAATAAATATCTCTGTACCCGTCAACTTCACATCAAAGAGGGGATCATAACTCTTCTTTTTCTTTCTTGTATCCCCTAGTTTATTTCTAATAAATACCTGTTTTATCAAACTTACTATTCTTGATGTCCCTGTTTTTGGGACGGTATTTTTGTCTTTATCACCAAAACTTTTTCCTGTATATCTCACTACATAAATTAATATAATAAGCAAGGCAATTAATAACAACATCACAATATAATCCATTTTATGCCTCCAAATGTATTCCCTCTTCCATAAATTTTCTCTGTCTAGGATAAGGACTATCAGTTCTTACCAATCTTCCTATGACTCTTCCTGTCTCATCATCACCCTCATCTTGAAAATTATAAATATCTACTAGCTTGTACTGATAATCTTCTAGTGAAGAAAGGGCAGCTATATTCGTCACCCTCCTACTTCCATCTCGTAGCCTAGCTATGTATATAATGATGTCTATTGCAGAATTAATCTGCGATTTAATGGCTTCCAGTGGAATATCTATCCCACTTAAGACCATAGTTTCTATCCTGCTGAGCATATCCATGGTGCTGTTTGCATGACCTGTAGAGATAGACCCATCGTGACCTGTATTCATAGCCTGAAGCATGTCTATTGCTTCACTTGAGCGCACTTCACCCACTATGATTCTATCAGGTCTCATTCTAAGAGAAGTCTTTATCAGCTCTGACATTTTTATTTCACCTACCCCTTCACTATTGGCATTTCTAGTTTCAAGTCTGACCCAATTAGACATGTTCTCCAAGCATAGTTCTGCTGAATCCTCTATACTAATTACCCTTTCATTTTTCCCTATCATGCCACTTAATGCATTGAGTAATGTCGTCTTTCCAGAACCTGTTCCACCAGCAATAAATATATTGAACTTTGCCTTTACCAGTTTTACCAGATCATTCATCACTTCCGCTGTAATTGTGCCATTCTCTACCATATTTTGAAGTTTTAATCTATTGCTTTGAAATTTTCGAATAGTGAGTATAGAGCCATTTAAGGCAAGTGGCTCTAGAACCACATTTACCCTGTCTCCATTTTCAAGTCTAGCATCTACAATTGGATTCATTGTATTGACAGTTCTACCTGCTTCTGTCACAATTTTTTGAATTAAGTAATTTAGTCTATCTTCACTTTCAAATTTCAGTTCACTTTGATATAAAATCCCTCTTTTCTCCACAAATATCTTGTCTACTCCATTGACCATAATTTCTGTAATCTCATCATCTTCAATTAACTCCTGTATAACACCATATTGCCTAATTTCAGCAAAACACCTATTCAATAATTTGAGTTTGTCTTTGTAAGTGTTCTCTTTTAATTCCTCTGTTTCAAGTATTACTTCTGCAATAATTCCCCTTAACATTTCATCATCTATATTGGAACTATAGCTAATTTTATCCCTCACCTTTTTTAGAACGATATTCAACATAATTCCTCCTACAAAACACTGGCAATTTGAGTTAAGTAAAGTTTGTAATCATCTCTATTATAGGTATCATTTACTTTTTTCATCATAGGTAAATCATTATCAGATAGTTTCTCCCTTACCATATTTACAAAACTAATTGTCTCAGAATTAGTTAGATTGCTAATGTAATCATAGAGTTGTCTATCATCCTTTCCTCTTTTTCTTATGACAATGCTCTTTTCTGAATTAGAAATTATTTTCTTTGATATAGGTAGTAGTGGGTTATACACATCTACGATAAATTTTTCAATGCCATAAGCTCTATTGTAGGACTTTAATACACCAAGAAAATCATCATAAGTCATATCTATAAAGTCTGAAATATTGATAAAACCAGGAATGACGTATTGGAAGTCAGATAGTTTCAAAACATCAGGCTTTTTATAACTATTATTACTACACAACATGACACTTGCTAAGTCACATGACATCCCAAATCCCTTTCTACTCATAAAATCAATTTTGGCAGTCTTATAGTTGAGACTATAATAATGATGTAGGGCATTGACAAAGGTTTTTCGGCCAGCTCCAGATACTGTTGACGAAACAGAATAGACCTTATACGTATTTTTTATAATATGATTTTCATATGATGACAATGTATCATTTACAGCAGTAACGTAATCTACAGGATTAAATAGACCATCAGAATTTGATATATTGATAAGATCTAAATTAGGTTGAAAGAAATCTGGGTTTAAGTCAGTGATTATTTTTCCATCAAAGAAGTCATATCCATTAAACTCATCAATAGTCTGTACTTCTACACCTGATATTCCATTGTATAATAGGTACTGTTTCAATCCAGCAGACTGAAAATTATTTTCTGTAACAAGTTTTAAATTTTTCATACAACCACCTCCATAGTTAAATTATGAAGGGTAAAAAGTCCTATTTCAATGCTTCAAAAAATAAATTATGCAAGTTGCATAATCATATAGGAATGATTATTAATTGGGTGTTGAGTGAGAATGTAGTTTTTTAAAGCGATTTAATGTTGAAGAGAGGTCTAATTGATTATCACTGATTATGCAACTTGCATAATTTATTTATTAACGAGTTAAATTGTTGTCAATATAGAGCGTTTTTAGATGGTTTTTGCTTTTTCTTCTTTCTATTTTTTTGTGGGTTTTCTGTCTCCATTTTCTCTTCTTGCTCCTCTGTTATTTTTTTTATCTACACAAGTTAGTTCTACAGATGAGTGTACCTACACTAGGCGATATAAATATATTTTCTAAAATCCACGCTGTTTTCAAAGACCTAGTAAGGAGACCCCCTCGAGAAAGAACGCCCACGTTGTCATTCAGAGAAACGACGTAAGGAGTGACGTAGAAATCTAACGTGGCACAATTCCTCTTTCTCGAATGGTCGGACTACTACGGTTTATCTTTCTAACAACCCCTTAAACCAGATGAGAGCAACTCCATCAAAAAAGACTTTACCCCTTACTAGGGCAAAGCCTTCTTATCAATAGTATTTCTTGTTACTCTATTTTACTTCATTGGTTTTGAGCTATACTCTCCATCTTCACTCATTTCAAATTCATATCCACGATATGCACTTTCAATATGTCCAAATGATGCCTGCTTACTGTGCATATCTTCAAATGAAGAGTCAACATCAGGAAGTTCATCTCGATAGAGCATCCTGTTTATCATGATAACTACTTCTTCTCTTGTGACGCTTTTCTCTGGTTTAAAGCTTCCATCTGCGTAGCCTGAACTAATACCCCTTCTCTTGAGGTCATAGATTTCTCTTTCAGCCCAGTGCTCAAACACGTCACTAAACGAATCAAAAGCCTTGCCCTTTTGAACTAAGCCACTAACATAGTAATTAGAAATCACTTTGGCTAGTTCTGCTCTTGTGACTTTGTTGTTTGGTCTAAAGGTACCATCTTTATATCCTCTAAACAACCCAAACTTGATTGCCTTTGCAACATAGTCATTATACCAGTCATCAGTCTTCACATCACTAAAGTTAGCAGTCTTTGATGACCTTTCTTCTTCATTGCTGTTATTCAGACACCTTACAAGCATTGTTGCCAGTTCTGCTCTAGTAACTTCTCTATTTCTATCAAAATTACCATTGGGAAATCCTTTAATATATGGTTTGACATAGTACTTTTTGCCAACTTCATATACATCTACACTATCGCCAGACACGCCTAGTGGACTTATCTTTTTACTAGATGTCTCCTGTATTAACCCATTGATAGAGCTGTTTTGATTTGGCTTTGTTGCCATTAATGTAAATGCTAGCTTTTTATTTGCTCCTTCTTTGATACTGTCAAGATCAAGGATGATATGTCCGTTTACTACCCTATATTTTGAATTCTCAGGTACCTTAAACCCATCAGGTATTTTAATGGCAACCTCAGAAGAGCTAGACTTCCTATTCATGTGATTTTTTACATCCACTATAAATTCAAATCCTTGCCCTACAAATCCCTTTTTTGTACTGGCATTAATCTCTAGATGTAAAGCAGGCTCAGTCTGAATCTCTTTGTCTTCTATAAATATCTTTTTCGTTCTCTTTATACTACTACCATAGATATTTCTAGTCTTAAGAACAAACTCATCTAGTCCACTCTCCCCATCATGTGGTAGATATATGATAGAACCAGATTCTGGATTCATTAGTACTCTGCCCTTTTTAGGTGGAGTAATTACTTCGTCATCCCTATCTCTATTAATACTCTGATAGCTTATACTACCTCTACTATCTACATTCTGAACTTCATCACTAACTTCATCTGCTGCAAAGACATTGTTCGGTAAATCAATAGGTTGAATGTTATTGTAGTTATCATAATTTGGGTCTTTTTCCATCACAATATCTTCACCCAATATACTTCCAACTACGTTATCTAGTACTACAACTTTGTCCATATACCCTTTTTTAGTAGCAACTAGGACATATTTGACTTCATCATATACACTGTAACCATACTTTCCATCATCTGTTGTTACATAAGAGTTCTGATTGCTGCCCCTAATCCCTGTTATCACTGGAAGTGTAAGTGCTCCCTTTTCATAATCAGGCTTATCAACAACATTATTTATAGCTTCTGTATTTTTTCTCTCAGGTGGATATACAGTAACTCTCACTCCTGAAAGAGGGTTTCCTTTTTCATCAGTAACTTCACCATATTTAATTTCCTTGTTGATGACCTTTACTGTCTTCTCCCCACCTGAAACAACTGGGAACCTTGCAATAGATACCTTAGTATTCTCATCATCTCTAACTTTCACATCAATTAAATACTCAGTATTAGCATCTAATTTTGTGAGAATATATTCACCATTATGATAGTAAATTTTTGCCTTCTTTGTTTCTGTATACGTAGCATTATTCTTCTTATACAATCTGGCAACCACCCTATCTCCATCTAACAGGATTGGCTTTCCATCCTTTGTTGTCAGTGTACCTACAACAGTAGTATTAGTATGAAGGTCTGTCATATCTTCATTAGAAACTGATTTGACAACATACTCTATGCCATTTACTACAAATGATATATCATAACTATTTTTTGCACTCTCTACCCCAAATAAAACGCGACCTGTTTTATCACTTTTTTCCATCTTTACTTCACCTTCATCTGTAATGGTATAATCTAAAAATGGAATTGGATTATCACTACTATCCACCACTTTTGTACTGAGATAAGCAGGATTGGCAAATCCAATAATATCGCTCTCTTTACTCTTTAAAATATTTAAATGCTGAGTTGCTACATATTTACCTGTTTCCAAGTTTGAAAAGGCAATACTATCATCTCCATCAGGAAGAACTTTTGTCGCTACAAGCCTTCTACTACCATCACTTTCTACAAAAAACAGCTCTGCTGTAACACCCGCTTCAAGACCAGAAACCGTTATCTCTGTATCATCTGCAGTCATTGTAGGCGCTGTAGGTAAAATGTGTAGCTGTCTCACTCTAAGTGCACTATTTCCATCACTGTCAACAACATGATAATAGTACGTCTTTTCGCCAACACTTGATGTTTCAGCACCACTTACTTCTATACTGTCTTCACCAGCTCCACTTACACTACCTGCATCATCTAATTCTTTATATATTAGAATTTTACTATCTATATCACTATCTTCTACATCACTTGCCAAAGCATCAGATGCTCTAAATGTAAAGCTGCCATTTTTTTCTATGCTGACAATTTTGTCCTCTACATCTATTGTTAGACTTGGTGCTGTATTACTCTTTTCTATCTCAAAGTACGCCTTGTTACTTTGAATGTTTTTGATAGTCTGAAATGCTGCAAATTCATATTCTTCATCTTCTTCGTTATCACAGTTTCTGGTCTTTTCTAAATTTTCTAAATATGCTACACCATCAGCATTTAAAGTGAGCTCTTTGTAGAGTGCACCCTGTTTTTTCTTGCCCTTTACGATCTGAACAACAGAATTTGGCACACCAACTACCTTGATATCATTGCCCTTAGGGTTGGAAGAAAAATCTTGTCCTCTTACTTTATCACCAATAATAATCTCTGGCTTATTTGGCTTTACAATAACCTCTCTACCCACAATTGTTTGATTATTATCTTTATCTGTTGCTGTATACGTAACAGTATACCTACCTACCTCCGTATTTTTTACATTATTATCAACAGTCAAAGCAGTTGTATATCCATCATGGTCATCTTCTGCATCACTGACCTTAACCCCTTTATCTTCATAAGGGTCACCAACGACAATGATTTCTGTTGGCAGTCCCTTTAACAATACTACAGGACTATTATTTGAGCGCTCCACTGTAATGACATCACTTAGTTCAGAGTTTAGACCATATAGCCTCTGAAGCACTCTATACTTGCCATTTGGAATACCTGTAAAGTTACCTTGAGTATCGACATCGCCAATCTTAATCTTTGCATGTTTTCCATCTTGGTATAGATGATTCACATTCTCTGGTATATGTTTAATAGCACCATCTACTATATTGATTGCCTTTCCGTTTTCATCATACAAAAATACACTAGCTGATGATATGGCATCAATTACTTCTATTCTTGAGTTTGTATTATCTTCTGCAGCAACAGGTGTATGTCTAGGTTTTGTTGGTTTAAAAACAACTAACCTATTTGTACTGCCCACCATCTTATCACTATCAGTTGCAGTATACTTGATAATATACTTACCTACTTCTGGTTTTATTCTGTTACTTTCCATTGGATTACCATTTTTATCTAAATGATAGGTATTGTGGTCCATTGGATTTGTTATGATAATATTCTTTGTAATTTCTTTATTATGCCCTTGATTTGCATTTCCACTGCTCATAAAACTAGGATTGTTATCATCTTCAACATCATTTGCAGTTGCACCAAGTTCTGTATAACTTTCTCCTAATGTATATACTAGGGCATATTCTTTCCCTATCTCATACTCCTTATACCTAGTGTTTGAAGTATAGTCCTTTAAATTTATCATAGGTGCATTATGCGTTCTATTTATGGTTAAATTAGAATCCATGGCATCACTCTCTACCGTATTCACTATCTGAACAGCTGTATAATCACCATTTGGTGGATCTAAAATAAGCCCTTCCCCACTATCATTAAGTGTCACAGTCTCATATAAAACGCCATCAACCATCACCTCAACTACTGCATTTGGAAGACCTATTATACTAATCTCTGAATCTTTATAATTCTTCTTAAATAACTCTGGTTTTGTTGGTTTTACCTTTACTACTTTAGTTTTGCTTATGGTAAAACCATCTGCAGTAGCAGTCCAAGATATGGTATATACACCTGGTATATTTGTATCAGTATCTAATGGATTGTCAATTTGTGTAGGTATCATTGTCCCACCATAATTTCTAGCCTCAACATTGAACTCGTCCAATAAATAAGGCTCTTTTTCAGTTTTTGTATTCATCAAAATAGTATCTTCTGAAAAGTCACCAGTTATAACAGGAGGTTTTCTCACAAAGACAACATTTGAACTATCACTTGATACATCATTTAACGTCTGAGTTGCACTGTACTTAGCTACTTCTACATTATGTTCAGTATGTTGCCCATTGCCATCAAGGACAACTGTTTTCCAAGGAGCATCATTTTTCATAAGATCTACACTTGCTCCTGCCAACCCAGTAATTTGAATACTACACTTATTTGTACCAACCTTTGTTAAAATAGGTGCTGGTATTTTGATATATACTGTGTCCTTTGTCTTATCAATTGTTGCACCCATTGTTGCATCTTTGATCTTCACAGTCTTTGTATCAAAGGCAATTTTTTCAGGATTATCTTCATCTTCACTTTGTGATATATCAATAGAAAGTTCAGATACTCCTGCCTTTATGACGTGTACCTTGGATGTTTTTATCCCATCTAAAGACTCTTCTTCAAGCGAAAAAGAAGCTGGTCCATAGACTGCTAAACTCCCATCCTCTCTCTTTCTAACAATAGTCAACGTATTACCAGTTTTTGAAATAGAAAGTGTTCCTACATCAACATCTTCTTCTGTAAACGCCATACTCTTTGACCTGATAAATAATACAGAATCAAGTGCTGCGTCATAGGCATCACCAATAATTATCTTTACCTTATTTTTGCCAGCAATTAACTTAGCATCTGAAGAAAAAGTAGAAGTAAGTCCCCTAAGAGCAATTGGTAATTTTAAGGAATTTGGACCTGTATTAAACCTGAAAAACTCTGTATTGTATTTCTGATTTATTGTATTAATTGCGATATACTGCTTTGGATTTGTATTTGGCACAACAGCGTAGTTGATGCCATTGACAATGATACCAAACTTATCATTGTACTTACTGAGAGAATACTGTAAGTACTCATTTGATGCAAAAGCATAGTCCATAACTAGATGACCTTCTGCAGGTGCTTCAAAATCAAATGAAATAATACAAGGGTCATATACTCTATAAGAACCTATTTTATCGATTAATGGACCACCTAGACTCTTACTATATGACACTGGATAGTTTTGGTTATTTTCTAAGTTTTTCGATAAATCACCAGTACTCATGGCAATACCCTCATCAAACTCTAATATATTGCCATTTGTGCCACCAGTAAAACTAGAAATTTGCATGTTGGTACTGTGATTGTATTTAATTTCAATATTGCTGACATGATTCATCATATTGGGATCAGCAAAAAGTTTTGACACTAAGGCTCTAGCACTTACTTCATCAAAATTTTTAACAATTGGATCCATTACTATTCCAACATCAGCATAAACTGTAAGCCCTGTACTAAACAGGATATTTACAAGCATTACTAAACTTATCATCACAGCCATTAACTTCCTTGATTTCATAAAGACCTCCTAAATATTCAGTATAACTAAGCAAATGCAAGGTGTATAAATAAGTTATCGATAGATATAGGCACTTTATTTAATAAAAATTTAATAAGACTTGAGAAACTATAGATTTATTTGACATTAGTAACTAAGTCAAGCAAATAAATCAACAAATAGCTCCTTATACTGAACAGAATATAACTTTAAATCCAAAACTCCATGACTTGAACACTATAAAAATCATATAAGTACTAGATTCCCTCATTAAGTTATATGAGCGTGCCACCCCCCACTAAAAAACAAGGTTTCTGAATGCTTTCAAATCGAGTAGGGCAAATTTAATTGCCCTCTCACACCACCGTACGTGCCGTTCGGCATACGGCGGTTCAACTAAATCTCAAACTACGTCTTTTTATGTA
>PDWI01003018.1_pt1 | contig 24454 bp, 17 predicted proteins | sample 1430891 | NCBI WGS metagenome assembly PDWI01 (sample SAMN01162508, study PRJNA174530) | Oral metagenome, whole genome shotgun sequencing project. | biome: Marine environment; feature: Marine mammal; material: Swab sample of the gingival sulcus; isolation source: swab sample of gingival sulcus...
TATCATAATATCTTTTTTTACTCATGTTCGACTCCTTATTCTTTATTATTTATTTTAATTCCTTCTTGAATAAGTGTCAACTATTATTATACTACATCACAACTTTAATTATGCCCTTTAATAAATTCCTCAAACTCTTCTTTATACATTGGCTTAGCATAATAATAACCTTGAATTTCTCGACATTTTTTCTCTTTAAGATAATTGAGTTGATATTCTTCTTCCACACCTTCAGCAATAGAATATAAATCCAAACTATGAGCTAACTGAATAATAATATTTAATATCTGTTCTTTTTTAATATCATTGCCAATGCCATCAACAAAACTCTTATCAATTTTCAATCGATCCAACGGTAAATGTTGCAATTTATTTAAAGAAGAAAATCCTGTGCCAAAATCATCAATTGCAAGCGAAAAACCAAGATTTTTTAACTTTGTAAAACATTCATTAATATAGATATCATCATTAATCATTACGCTCTCCGTAATTTCAAATTCTATATTTTTCGGTTCAAATCGATATTGTCCTATAAAATGTTCAATTTTATCAATTAAACTAGTATCGAGAAATTGAACAGCAGATAAATTAATCGATATTTTTATTGGTTTATATCCTTTCTTTTCCAACATAAGCTGTTGTTTAATCGCTTCCTCTATGATCCATTCCCCAACTTCAACAATCAAACCAGTACTTTCTAATATATGAATAAATTTATTTGGTGGAATAAAACCAAACCGAGGTGAATTCCATCTTAATAATGCCTCGGCTCCAATTACTTCATCAGTAATACAATCCACCTGTGGTTGAAACGCAAGACTTAATTCATTATTTTTTAAAGCAAGGAACAAACTATCAGCATACTGCGATACTTCTAACATATTATCTTTATTTTCCTTATCAAAAAAGTGATAACCCTTGTATTTAGCCTTTTTCGCCTCTAGCATAGCAATATCAGCATCTTTCAACAATATATCTATATCTTTAGCATCATTCTCAGAACTAGCGATACCAATACTGATATTCAATCTAAATTCATTATCAAAAACCGTAATTCCCTTTTTAAACTGCTCAATAATATCCTTAGCAAATTCTTCTATTGCTTCCCTAGTATAGCTATGATCACAAAAGATAATAAAATCATCATTACCAAGTCTTGTCACCATATTTTCAGGATTACCTAAGTCAATTAATTCTCTAGCAATCGATGCCAAAACTTGATCGCCAGCACTATGACCAAAAATATCATTAACAAGTTTAAAATTATTTATATCAACATATAAAAGATAATAATTATTATCGGGGTATTTATTTAATTCTTTCTCAACTTGAGAAAGAAAATAATTTCTATTCTTTAATCCTGTAATAGAATCGAAATTCGCCTTTTTAAACAATTCTCTTTCACTATCAATTTTTTTAAGTGTCTCAGACGCTAAATTCTTAAGCATATCTTCATAAAAACGAATCATCGATGTTCTTAAACTAAGATTAAACTCAAAAACTATAATAACACGCAAGATTTGATTAAGAAAAATCGGAAAAGTATAAAAACAATTGATTCCTCTATCCGCAAAATCTTTTTTAACAATAGAATTTAATTCAGCATTTAAACTGACATCATTTACTTCAACCGTTTCTCCAAGCTTTAACTTATCTAATAAACTTTGATTATTATTAAAAATAGTATTTGTATAATCGTATTCAATGGTTTTAAAATCTCTATCTATCAACAAAACTTCGCGTAATTCATTATCATCCTCTGGATAAAAACTCAAATAAATCGTACGATGAAAATCAAAACCCGTATTTAAGATTTCTAGGAAGTCCGATACTTCTTTCTCTGAACTGTATACGCTCAATTCAATTATTTTCCCCGAAAACTCATTGACAACTTTTTGCGTCTGTATATACTCATAATTATTAATAGATTTCTTTTTATAAGCACTATTAATATAGTAGACTAAATAGAAAGTTAAAGTAAACAATACGATTCTAAATAAATAATCTGTCCAGTCAACAAAAATAACTTGCTTAGGCGCTTCAATCCAAAAGATAATTTGAAATATAGCGGCTCCCAAATAAATACAAAAACTAACATATTTTTCTCTGAACATTGCAGTTAAAACGATATAACAAAAACTTATTGCCCATACCGTAATGGTAGCATCGTTAGAATATCTAATAAAAATAATATAATTGGTGAAAATAGATATTAAAATTATAAATACATCTTGCAATCTTTCATTTTTAATCACAAGCGTAAAAATAATAAAGGAAATAGAAATAAAAAAACTCAAAATAGCAATTGGTAATGAATTAAGTTTATAATGTTCAACAGTTAAATAATCCGTAATAAAAATTGCATAAACCAAAATTAAATAGAGAAAGCCTAATAATGTAAAAATAAATTCCCTTGACTTATCATCAATATTATCAGCAAAATCAACTTCAACAATTGGCGAAATAACTTTAGTTTTTAATAAAACATAAAAAAGCGCTGAAATTGGTATGAGCATGTGAAAAATAGTAAAATGAAATCTTGATTCTTTAAGAATTCTACTTAATATTATGTCCGTTGTGGAACTAAAAATTATAGAAACAAGAATAGAAATAGCAGTGATTTTGACCAAGTTTGATGTCAGTTTATCATTAGATTGTTTTTTCCAATGTATACACGCTTTAAAACATAACGCACAAAAAACAAAGCCATAAATATCAAAGGAATAATTAGTAAAAGTATTTGTAGCTAAGTATGACCAACCATAAACAGTGTGTATCATATTAAATTGAGTATGTGCAATATTTGGCAATAATAGATATGTAAATAAATAATAAACTGAAGGTGCATAGAATAGTATAAATTGACGTTTAGAAATTTTATTTATATTCCTTGAAACTAAGGTTAACACATGTAAAACAACACTATAAAAAAACGCATAGCCTAAAGCAGAAAGCTCAACAAATAAAAGTGCGGTCTGTTCGCTATCAGCACTAACAGCACCAGAATAGCCAAGCGCCCACAAAGCAGCTGTAAAACTCATCATAAAAAATACTTGATTTACTTTTTTGCTACGATTTAAAGACAAGCCATAAATACCAATTAACATATATATAAAACTGAAAAAGCAAAGTGTATAAGATATATTAATTGCCGATGTCCCCATAATGTCCTCTTTTGTTTACTTTCAATGCAACTAGTCAAGCAATAAGCTAAACGATAGTATCACAACATAGCTCTAATTCATATATCGACAACAAAACAACTTATTTTTATAAAATTTAGTTTTTTTATAACCCCCCCTATAAAAAAACATCAACCTCCACACTTATGCTCATACAATTTCTCACATTCTATATAACAATATATTTGAGCAAATATCGTATTGATGATATAATGTAGGTATCTTGACGCGAAAACAATATACAACTTACCATCTTCAAGGAGTTACTATGAACGTTTTAATCAATGACTTATCTGGTATCGGCAAAGTCGCCCTCTCACCGATGACCACCATCTTAAATTGTAGCGGATTAGAAATTGTCAGTCTTCCAACGACAATTTTATCTTCACATACAGGGGGATTTGATGATATTTTTATTGATAGATATAATGACCAATTAAAAGAATTTTTAAAACAATGGCAGGGATTGAATATTGATTTTAACAGTTTAATTACTGGTTATTTTAGTAGCAAAGAACAAATCGAAAATATTATAGCATTTAAAAACACGAAACAATGCGCTAATGCTAAATTAATCGTCGATCCTGTAATGGCGGATAACGGAAAACTCTATAGTGGCTTTACTAAAGATTATATAAATACAATGAAAAAGCTAGTGAAAAATGCCGATTTAATTTTACCTAATTATACAGAAGCATGCCTTTTAACATCGTCTAAATATAACGAAGATAACGCTACTATCAATGAGATAAAATCACTAACACTAGCCCTAAGTCAAAATAAGAACAAAAACGTAATTATTACTGGCATAAAAAAACCTAAAACAATATTAATCAGTTATTATGATAAAAAAAATGATAAACTTGAAATAATAGAAACAGAAAAATTGCCTTACAATTTTCATGGTACGGGTGATATTTTTACAGCTATAATAAGTTCCTATTATTTACAAAACATTAGCATACAACAAGCAATTATCAATGCTAATAATTGGCTTTTACAGTGTCTTAAATATACAATTTTACTAAAAAGAGATTTAAAATACGGAGTACGCTTTGAACCCTTTTTAAAAGAGTTGATAACGCTGATAGAAAATAGTCACTAAATACATACTTACTCGTAACTATTCATTCAAGTAGTAAAAGCCGTGTCATTCAGAGAAGGAACGCAGTAACGACGTAAGAATCTTACGGTTTTTACTACTAAACCCGCGTTAAGATACCCAACGTCACTAGTTCCTCTGTATGACAACACGGGTTAACTGAATAGTTACACCTACTCAATTAACGATACGTGTTGTATAATATTTTCTTTTATCTTCATACATCATTTGATCAGCATTATAAAATGCTTTTTTTAAATCAAAATCATTAATATCATCGATATGATAACTACCAGCAGAAAAAGAAGAAAAAAAACCATCATCAAAAACAGTAATCTCAGCAAAATTCATTTTTAATTTATTAATCCAATTTTTAATATTAAAATCTCTATCTTCTTTAATAAACACAAAAAACTCATCACCACCTATGCGGTAAGCGCTGATATTACTGTTAGCTTTTTCTTCCTCTTTTAGCAAGGTAGAAAAAGCTCCAATAAATTCATCCCCACGTAAATGCCCATAATTATCATTAATCGATTTCAATCCATTCAAATCAATCGATACAACCCATGCCGATTTAAAATCACTATTCGGACGGAGATTTGATATAAATAAATTATAAGCCGTTCTATTTTTCAATCCCGTAAGTGCATCCGTGTTAGCAATCTTTTTATAAATTTCCTTTTCCATTTTATCATCGTAATATTCATTAAATTTACCGTATAATTCAGCAAAACCTAACAATCCAAAAACAATACTGATAAAAATAGAAAACGAATCAAACATTGCATTATTAGTTGTTATATAAGTAATTAATGGAGTCGTAGTCACAGGGATAATAATTAATAAAGGAATCTTAAACTTCGTTTTATTAGGATACTCTCTAGCATCCGTTAATAAATACGTCACTCCAACTAAAGCCAAGCCCAAAACTATCACTATATGAGTACAAAATAGCATTTCCTCATACTCATAACTTTTTGAAAACACAAGCGCCGATTGAAATAACATATTAAAACAAGCAAAATAAAGAGCAAAATCGTAATACCTATCAAACTTTTTATCAAATTGCTGCTTGAAAAATAAAATAAACATTATCGGTATAGCGCTCAAAGCAGTATATTCAATAAAATATAATGTCGTATAAAATTGCATAAAAAATAATTTGACAATCCAAATCTGTGTAATAAAATATAAAGAAATTAATGTTCCTAAAACGCATAAGTAAAAAATATCATAATTTTCTGATTTTAAATAAACATCTTTTAAAATAATTACTATAATAATATTGATAAAGTTAACAAACATCAAAAGAATAATCAATAATAAATTCAAATTACCTAGTAATTTGGCAAATAAAATTCCCATCTTATTCCCAAGATAAATTTTGGATAAAGCAATATAATCTTTAGTGGGCAATAGAGGTTCATAAACAAAATAAAGATAAGGTGAATACATTTCATCAGGAATATCAAAAAATACTAAATAATGTCCACCACTACCAAGAAAATCACTGGTAGAAGTCTGTTTAGCATAGATTAATCTATCGTCAGCATAAACCTTTAAATTAGCAAAATTCAAATCAGTAGTCAAACTACAATTTTCAATATCCTTATACTTCGATATATCAACAACGTACTCAAATTTATCTTTAGTATAAGCTCTATAAGGCAATATCACCTCAGAACTAATTCCCGCATCATTAACGATTTGCACCCTATCAATTTCATTTGCAGATAAAGAAAAAGCATTAACATCTTTATTACAAGCAAAAAAAGACATAAAAATAATTGTAAGAGTATAAATTGCAAATAATACCAATATTATTTTTAAATTACCTATATTTGATTTCATAGTTGCCTTCTATCATTTTATATTTGCTACAACACGCAACATACAAGGTAATTGTCGGCATAATACTAATGATGTTTAATCATAATCTATCTAAATTTTGCGCCATCACAATATTTTCTTTAAATAATTTCCTGTAAATGATATATCAGATTCGGCGACTTCTTCAGGTGTCCCTTCAGCGATTACCATACCACCGCCATCACCGCCTTCTGGTCCAATATCAATAATATGATCAGCGCATTTAATTACATCTAGGTTATGCTCTATTATAACGACAGTATTACCCGCATTAACTAAACGTTCTAAGACAGCAATTAAATTATGCACATCAGCAATATGTAATCCTGTCGTCGGTTCATCAAGTATATAAAGCGTTTTACCCGTACTACGTTTACTAAGTTCGGTCGCCAGTTTTATCCGCTGCGCCTCACCACCAGAAAGTTGTGTCGACGGTTGCCCTAAACGAATATAAGAAAGCCCAACATCGTTTAAGGTTTGAAGTTTTCGTTTTATCGAAGGAATATGAGCAAAAAATTCTAATGCTTCTTCCACTGTCATCGCAAGTACATCGGCAATATTTTTACCCTTATATTTCACCTCTAAGGTTTCCCTGTTATAACGCTTGCCCTTACAAACATCACATGGAACATAAACATCGGGTAAAAAGTGCATTTCGATTTTTAAAATTCCATCACCCTTACAGGATTCACAACGCCCCCCCTTAACATTAAAACTATAACGCCCTTTTTTATAGCCGCGCACCTTTGATTCTGGAACCGTTGTAAAAATATCTCTAATATAATCAAAAACCCCAGTATAAGTCGCTGGATTAGAACGCGGTGTTCTGCCAATAGGCGATTGATCAATATCAATCACCTTATCAATATGCTCCAAACCGAGAATATCGTCATGTTTACCCGCTCTAACCTTAGAACGCATAATTCTAGAATAAACACCCTTATATAAAACTTCATTAATCAGCGAACTTTTACCAGAACCGGATACACCAGTAACTAATACCATTTTACCCAGCGGTATATTGACATCGATGCCTTTCAAATTATTTTCACACGCATTTTTAATCCTTAAAAACTTGCCATTGCCAGCTCGTCTGTCCGCTGAAAATTCTATAAATTTTTCACCATTTAGATACTGCGCCGTTAAGGACTGTTTCGATTTTAAAATTTGTTTTAGTGTACCAGCTGCAACGATTTCTCCACCGTGCTCGCCTGCGCCTATGCCCATATCGATAATATAGTCCGCCGAACGTATCGTTTCTTCATCGTGCTCCACCACGATTAAAGTATTGCCCGCATCGGTTAAACGCCTTAAGGTTTCTAGTAATTTATCATTATCTCTTTGATGCAAGCCAATACTCGGTTCATCCAAAATATAAAGCACACCGCAAAGCCCCGAACCAATTTGCGTAGCGAGCCTAATTCGTTGTGATTCCCCGCCAGAAAGCGTACCCGCTGAACGAGAAAGAGTCAAATAACCCAGTCCAACGTTGTTTAAAAAAGATAAGCGGGCATAAATTTCCTTGATAATTTGCTCTGCTATCATCGCTTTATTATCATCAAAGCGCAAAGCGCTAATATAATCAAGGCAAGCTTTTACCGAAAGTTCTGTCACTTCGGCAATATTAAAATCACCAACACGTACCGCTAAAACTTCATCTTTTAAGCGCTGTCCCGAACATACTTCACAAGGGTTCAAACTCATAAAAGATTCAATTTTACCTCTCATATAATCAGAATTGGTTTCTTTATACCGTCTTTCCAAATTACCGATTACACCTTCAAACGGCGCGTTGTATTCTCTATGACCGCCAAACTGACTATTGTATTCAAATCTTATTTTTTTCTTGCCCGTACCGTAGAGTAGTGCTGTACGCACTTTTATCGGCAATTTCTTAAATGGTTTATCAACGCTCTCACCAAAGCTAGCTAAAACAGATTTTAAAATTTGCGGATAATAACTATCACTGGCACTACTAGCAAAAGGCGCAATTGCTCCTTCGGCAATAGACAAACTATCATCAGGCACCACTAAACTAGGGTCGACACTTAAAAGATAACCAATACCGCGGCAATCTTCACAAGCGCCATAAGGCGCATTAAAAGAAAACATACGCGGTTCCATCTCAGCTATCCCTACGCCGTGTTCAGCACAGGCAAATTGCGTATTATAAAGTAAATCATCGCCACCAATAATACTGGCGATCACCAAATCACCCGTTTCTTTTAAGGCGGTTTCAATCGAATCGCTTAAGCGTTTGTTTAAGCCCTCTTTGATTATCAATCGGTCGATGACAATATCAACTGTATGTTTAATATTTTTTTCTAAATTAATTTCTTCGTCCGTCGTCCTAATCTCACCATCTACGCGTAAGCGCACATATCCTTCTCGTCTTAATCTCTCTAACTCTTTTTTGTGCTCACCCTTTTGACCGCGAATTATCGGTGCGATAATCTGCACTTTTGTTCCTTCTTCTAAATTCATTATTTGATCGACAATTTGATCAACCGATTGTTGACTAATAAGGCGATTACAGATTGGACAATGTGGTGTCCCCGCACGGGCAAATAAAAGCCTTAAATAATCGTAAATTTCCGTCACCGTACCAACAGTAGAACGAGGATTTCTAGACGTCGTTTTTTGGTCAATAGAAATCGCTGGTGATAAGCCCTCAATATGTTCGACATTAGGCTTTTCCATCTGCCCAAGAAACTGCCTTGCATAAGCTGATAAGCTTTCAACGTATCGCCTTTGTCCTTCCGCGTAAATCGTGTCAAAAGCAAGTGACGATTTTCCCGAACCAGAAAGCCCCGTCACCACTACCAACTTATTGCGCGGAATTTTACAATTAATATTTTTTAAATTATGTTCCTTTGCACCTTTTATTTCTATATAATCCCTTTGCATTACTCTCCCTACTTTTAATTAATATAAGCATCAATCTCTACATTATCATTCTAAAATACGAAACAACGCGAAAAATCAACTGTTGTCATTGCGAGGAGCAGAGCGACGTGGCAATCTTAACGTGGGTTTAATAGTAAAAGCCGTAAGATTCCTACGTCGTCACTGCCTTCCTCCTCTGGATGACACAGCTTTTATTATTTGACTGAATAGCCAAAACGAACGTTTGTTCTGTTGTTTATATTATACACAAATATACTCTTGTTTGCAAGAAAATATTTTATAATATCCTATTTGAGCATCCTCTTTAATCCATTTATCTCATCGCGTAATTCGGCGGCTTTTTCAAACTCCAACAAATTTGCCATAGCGTTCATTTCGTCTGTCAAGACTTCTATTCTGCGCTTGATTTCGGCTGAGGACAAGGCATTATATGTGCTCTTTGTTTCCGCTGCTACTAAATTATCATCAGCTTCTGTGGTGATTTTAATTAGTTTTCTTACCGTCTTTTTCACGCTGCGTGGCACGATATTATGCTTTTCATTATATTCTTCTTGTAGTTTTCTTCTACGCTCTGTTTCACTAATTGCCCTCTGCATAGACCCCGTAATTGTATCGGCGTACATAATGACCTTACCTTTGACATTACGCGCTGAACGACCTATCGTCTGTACCAAGCTCGTTTCTGAACGCAAAAAACCTTCCTTATCCGCATCTAAAATCGCTACCAATGAAACTTCGGGAATATCTAATCCTTCACGCAAAAGGTTAATCCCAACTAAGACATCAAATTCACCCAAGCGAAGATTTCTAATGATTTCCATGCGCTCCAAGGTTTTAATATCGGAATGCATATAGGTGACTTTAACGCCCAATTCCGTCAAATACGATGTCAAATCCTCTGCCATTTTTTTGGTTAATGTCGTCACTAAGACTCTTTCTTTATTTTCTGCACGTTGGACAATTTCAGCATGTAAATCGTCAATTTGTCCCTTAATCGGTCTAATTTCAACGATAGGATCTAACAGCCCCGTCGGTCTAATCACCTGCTCTATTATTTGTGCTGATTTTTCCTTTTCATAATCAGCTGGTGTCGCACTGACATAAAGCATTTTATCGACGATACTTTCAAACTCAGTAAAATTTAATGGTCTATTATCGAGGGCTGATGGCAGACGAAAACCATAATTGACTAAGTTTTGCTTACGCGACTGGTCCCCACCATACATCGCTCTCACTTGTGGCAAGGTAACGTGCGACTCGTCTATTACCATTAAAAAATCATCGGGAAAATAATCGAGCAAGGTATAAGGTCTACTACCAGCTGGTCGTTCTGCCATGATCCGCGAATAATTCTCTATCCCTTGACAAAAGCCAACTTCTCTAAGCATTTCTATATCGTAACGCGTGCGCTGTTCTATTCGCTGCGCTTCAATTAACAAACCATTATCTTTAAAATACTTTACTCGTTCAAAAAGTTCACGTTCTATTTCTTTAATTGCCGCTTCCATTTTTTCTGGCGGGGTAACGTAATGCGAAGCAGGGAAAAATATCACATGACTACGCTGGGCAAGAATTTCCCCTGTCAAAGCATTAATTTCTAGAATTCGTTCAATTTCATCGCCAAACATTTCTATTCTAATCGCTTTTTCAAAGGAACTCGCTGGCATAATTTCGATAATATCACCACGCACTCTGAAAGTTGAACGCGTAAAATTAATGTCATTTCGTACATATTGAATATTGACTAATCGAAGTAAAATATCATCGCGCGCTATCTCCATACCGACGCGCAAAGACAAAACCATATTTTTATAGTCAATAGGATTACCAAGTCCGTAAATACAGGAAACAGAGGCGACTATAATCACATCTTTACGTTCAAATAAGGCAGCCGTTGCCGAGTGCCTTAATTTATCAATTTCATCATTAATTGAAGAATCTTTCTCTATATATGTATCAGAAGCGGCTACATAAGCTTCTGGTTGATAATAATCGTAATAACTAACAAAATACTCTACCGCATTATCGGGAAAAAACTCACGAAACTCACTACAAAGCTGAGCGGCAAGGATTTTATTATGCGCTAATACGAGCGTTGGTACGCCGAGTTCCTTAATAACATTCGCAACCGTAAAAGTTTTACCCGAACCAGTAACACCAAGTAAAGTTTGTCCTTTTTCGCCAGATCGATAACCCTTGACCAAAGAGGAAATTGCCTGCGGTTGGTCCCCTGTCGGTTTAAAATCAGATTTAATAATAAATTCAGCCATTTTTTTCCTTTCCATATTATTATACCCAGACCTTATAATAACAAAGTCTGGGTATCGCTAATTCAATATTGTCAAAATAAAAATTACGTCTTTTCGCCTACAACACTATCGACATAACGCGTAAGCACATTTTTTAATACAGCGACTACTGGCACACATAAAAGCATACCAACAACGCCAAACAAGCCGCCGCCAATAATCACAGCGATAATTATTAAAATCGGCGATACGCCAACCTGTCCACCTAGTATCAATGGTCCAATAAAATTTCCATCTGCTTGTTGTAAAAGTAAAATAAATATCGCCACCCACAATGCCTGTATAGGTGAATAAAATAAAGTTACCACCACTAAAGGTATAGCACCAATAAAAGGACCAAAGTAAGGAATCATATTAGTTACGGCAACCACCAAAGAAAAAAGTACAGCGTAACGCACCTGCAAAATTGATAAACCAACAAAACAAAGCATACCAATAATTATTGAATCTAAAGTTTTGCCAACTAAATACTTAGCAAAAGTAGAATCTATTTCATGTAATAATTCAAAGAAATTAACCGCTTTCTTTTCGCCCCAAAATGCTCTAACAATCCGTTTTGCTTCCCCGGCGATGTTTTCTTTCTCTAAGAGTAAATAAATTGAAAGAATTAGTCCCATAATAAACTTAAATAATCCAGAAGTAAAACTAAAAATAGCGCCACCAAAAGAAAGCAACATATTCTGTGCATTATTAGTGAGGTCATTTAATCTCTTTTCAAAATCACTTGGTATAATTGATTCTAAACTCAAATTATAAGTTTTCGCTAATCTTTCTATCGTTTGTACATCCTTAAATCGATCATCAACCCATTTTTCGATTTCATTGCTATAAGTTGGTATATCATTAATAATCTGAACACTAGAATTATAAGACATAGGAATAATAATCATTAATATACCAGCAATAATTAAAATTAAAAAGATATAAATTATCGCAACCGAGATTCCTCTACCAAACTTAAATTTTAATTCAAACCAACGCAAAACAGGATTAATCAAATAAGCTATTACCAAAGCCCAAATAATAGGCTTAACGATATTGATTAAATAGTTAAACGCTTTTAATACCACCTCAAAATTAGTAATAACAAAAGCAATAATTATTAAACTAAATAGCCAAATCAATATGCGATTTGTATCATTTTGTGCTTTCATAATAGCTTGTTTAATAACCTCTCATAATTTTTTCTAAGACAACCTCATGCTCTGAAATGAATTTTTCTAAATCAGTCCACTCATATTTAATTTTAACAATATCCTTACTATCTAAGCGAGCTAACTTTGCTCCATCTTCCTCTGCTCCTAATTTTTGGTAAATATTCACAGACGGATTATCTCTATGTATCCATAAATACATAGAATTTATTTTATTTTTAACAAATAATTTAGCGCACGCAACTAATAATGCCGTTCCGTAGCCATTATTTTGAAATTTTTTCGACATATAATGTGCCAAAATTTCACCCTGTGCATTATCAACGGTCTTGATTAATTTTGGTACAACAAAACCAACAATTGCCCCCTGTTTCTCCTCCATCACAAAAACAATATGGCCATCATTAATATAACGCAACCAAAATTTCTTGCGATTAGCAAAGTTTAATTTTTGCATAAACTCCTTAGAAACATATTTACCATAAAATTCGTTCCAAACAGCACAATGAACATTAGCAATATCATTAACGTCATAAATATTTGCTTTTCTCAATATCATTCTCTACTCCTAATTATATCCAGCTTCATGTAAGCCAGCAGACTATATATACCCCTAATTATTTACTTAAAACCTTAATAGCCTCTTGCAATTGATTATCCGTACTATCATCATCCACTTTATATTCTTTTGATAGCTCTACTATTATATTAGGCTCAATACCTTCGCCGTGAATATAAGTACCATTAGGAGTAAAATATTGCGCTGTAGTCAATTTTACACCACCACCATCAGGTAAAGGATAAACGCTTTGTACTAAACCTTTACCAAAAGTAGTCGTGCCAATAACCGTTCCTGAATTACTATCCTTTACTGCACCAGTTAAAATCTCTGATGCAGAAGCGCTTCCACCATTAACTAAAATCGCGAACGGCACTGAAATTTTATCTTCATCCGATTTAAACTCGCGTTTTTCCCCAGCATTATTTTCTGTATAAACTATCATCTGTTTACCTAAAATATAATCACTCAACTTAACGCATTGGGCTAAATCACCACCAGGATTATTTCTCAGGTCAATAATAAGCGACTTCATACCATCAGCTAATAATTTTTCATAATGAGTTTTAAATTCACTAAACACTTTTTGATCAAAACTAGTAATTCTAATATAAGCAATATCATTATCTAGCATACGTGATTTGACCGATTTAATTACTATCATTTCACGTGTAATCGTCACATCAAATTTATCTTCACCTTCTCTATATATCGTTATTACTACGTCAGTGCCAGGTTTACCTTTCATGATTTTAACTGCATCACTCATACCATCGGCATAAACTTCTTCTCCATTAACAGCAATAATTTTGTCGCCAGTTTTAAGTCCAGCACGCTCTCCTGGCGTATCCTCAATAGGAGAAACAACGGTTATAAAATTATCTTTAGCCGCTTCCACAACAACACCTATTCCACCATAAGTACCAGTACTAGATTCATTGAAACGTTTAAATTCATCTTTTGTCATATAAACAGAATATGGATCATCTAAACTTTCAAACAAACCTTTATATACGCCAGCTGCAAAATCAACATCTTTTGTATCAAGATAATAATTTTTTTCAATAAAATTCTGTAATTCTAATACTTTATCAACATTATCTTCCCTAAATTCCAATTGATTAGAACCATCTTGGTATTCAGTTTCTAATAACTGCGGCGTAAAATTCCAATAAATATAACTAGCTCCTAAAGTAAGGATAAAGGTTATAATTACAGCTATAACCACTTGACTTTTATTTGAATTTGTTTCCATTTTTTAACTCCTAAAAATTAGCGTCCATATAGATAAGGTTTCGGATCAACATATTGCCCACCTTCGCGCACCTCAAAATGAACATGATTTCCCGTCGATCTACCAGTTGAACCAACTAAAGCAATAGTATCCCCTTTGTCCACAGATTGTCCAACCGAAACCAACACTTGTCTACTATGGGCATAAAGGGTAACAATACCACCACCATGATCAAGAATAACCGCATTACCATAACTACCCTTACGTCCCGCAAAAATAACAACCCCTGAATTAGCAGCATAAATTGGCGTTCCACCTGGAGCAGGTATATCAAGTCCACTATGGAAACTACGACTTCCAAGCACAGGATGTATTCTCTGTCCAAAATCAGATGAAATATAGTTGTAAGAAGGATTTACAGGCCAAATCATCTCTCCTGCAACATAATCCCTTTCTATTTCTAATTTTGATAAAACACTAGTTAAACGATTCGCTTCTTCTTCTAAATCTTTTGATAAAGCCAGTACTACACGATAATCATTTTCACATTCGGCTTGAATTTCACGCAAATCATCTTCCAAAATAGCCATTTTATCACGACTGCTTTGTTCATCTTCACGCAAAGCCAACAATTCAATATTTTTATTTTCCAACTCAAGTTTCGCTTGACTGATAAAGTTACGCGATTCCGTTAAAGCTAATAATGTTTCCTGATCATAATCCAATAAAATTTGAATTTTATCCATTTGCGTCATCATATCAGACAAGGAGGCTGAGTTTAATAAAATTTCCAAATAAGTTAAATCGCCAGCTTTATAAAGCGCACGTAACCTTTTTTTCATTCTATCGTTTTGAAAGGATAATCTTTTTTCAGCCTGTAATAATTCTTCATTTTTATTAGCTATTTCTTCTTCAACAATTTCAATTTGGGCACCCAATTCATAAATTTCGACATCGGCAAGCCTAATCTGCTCTTGAACAGTCTCCAATTTACCTATTAATTCATTTCTTTTGTTTTCTAACTCATTCTTCTCTGCATTTACTTTTTCTAATTCACTTTGGGTATTATTTAACTGTTGATTGGCATCATTTATTTTATCTTCAACGGAAGCATAAGCGAAAAATACTATCAAAAAAAATATCAAAACCAAACTGATTAAACGCTTAAATTTAAACATTAAGATGCCTCCTCATTGCGTTAATAGAGCCAACTACACCAATGCCAACACCTAATACAATTGAAATCACCAATAAATCGCCCATCGCAACCTTAGGACTAACGATATAAGAGCTGGCCAAGACAAAATAGGAATCAATAATAGTGTTATAAACGTAATTGTATAACAAAAAAATCAAACCAGAAGCAATCAATGCGCCAACAAAACCAATCAATGCACCTTCAATTAAAAAAGGATAGCGAATATACCAATTGGTTGCCCCAACATATTTCATTATATTAATTTCTGTCCGTCTTGAATTAACAGCTATTTTTATCGTATTAGCAATAATAAAAGTAGTAATTAATATTAAAATCATAATAATCACAAAACCAACCGTACGCACAAAACGCGATGCTTGAATAATATTTTTTACTAAAGTCGGCTGATACTTAACGTCTTCAATCCCAGATAAAACTTCAATTTTTTTCGCAACAACTGCGCTGCGTTCTAAATCTTTCAATTCAACAATTAACACATTAGGTAAGGGATTACTATCAAGCCCATCTAATAAATAAGCATTATCTCCCCACTGCAACTTCCATTCTTCCATCGCCTGTTCTTTATCGATAAATTTAACAGATTCAACGCCATCTAATGCACTAATATCAATTAGTAATAAATCTTTTTCTGTTCCTTCAACATAATCTTCTAAATAAACCGTGATTTCCTCATAATTATCTTGAAAATCATCAACCAAATAATTCACATTAATAATAATAGAAAAAATAACACCTAAGATTAATAAAGTTGCAACAACACTACCAACAGAAGCCAAACTAATACCGCGATTACGCCAAATATTCTTCAAAGCTTCCCTAAAACCACGAAAAAAATTCCTAAATATCATGATGGTACCCACCTTTATCATCATCTCTAATAATTCTACCATCTTCTAAAGTAATAACACGTCTCTTCATTGCATCGACAATTTCTTTATCGTGAGTCGCCATAATAATCGTTGTACCACGCCGATTAATTTGTCTTAATAACTTCATGATTTCCCATGAAGTTTCAGGGTCGAGATTTCCAGTAGGTTCATCAGCTATCAAAAGTGGCGGATTATTAATCATAGCACGAGCAATAGATACCCTTTGCTTTTCCCCACCAGAAAGTTCTTCTGGATAATTTTTAGCCTTTTCTGATAAACCAACCATACTTAAAATTATCGGAACTTGTCTTCGAATATTTTTAGGCTTATTGTTGATGATTTCCATGGCATAAGAAATATTTTCGTAAACTGTCTTATTAGGCAACAATCTATAGTCCTGAAAAACAACGCCCATCTTTCGTCTCAACTTTGGAATATGACGTCTATGTAAATTTGTAATATCTTCACCATCTAACAGTAAACAACCACTAGTCGGATTCTCTTCTTTTAAAATCAATTTAATAAAAGTGGATTTTCCAGCACCACTCTGTCCAACAATAAATAAAAAATCGCCACGATAAATATTAATATTAATATCTGAAAGCGCTGAAACGCCACTATTATAGCGTTTAGATATATTCTGCATTTTAATCAAAATTAAACTCCTAAATAATAAATTTCTAAAACAAATTATATCAATTCATTTTATCCATTCATATATTATACTACATTTACAAAATATAGCAATAAAAAGCAGAAAATTTATTGTAAATGTAATATCAAAGATTTATATCAAAAAAAAATGAGCAAATTTCAAAAAAAATATTGACTTTTACCCCTAACATGTAATATAATAGTCTTCGTTCTTGACGATTAAATATTTTTAAACTTCTTCGGGGTGTAGCGCAGTTGCGCACGATTTCCGATAGGAAATTGTAAGCTGATGGATTATTTCATAGAAATCATCCATATGGTCTGTGTAGTTTCTCAAGAGCATCGTTAATATATTAGACTTTTATCGGGGTGTAGCGCAGTTTGGTAGCGCATCTGGTTTGGGACCAGAGGGTCGCGGGTTCAAATCCTGCCACCCCGACCATACTTGCGGGTGTAGCTCAATGGTAGAGCCCCGGCCTTCCAAGCCGGTCATGAGGGTTCGATTCCCTTCACCCGCTCCATTAATTTTTTTAACACGGCGGCTGTCGTCAAGTGGTTAAGACACAGGATTGTGGCTCCTGTATGCGTGGGTTCGAATCCCATCAGCCGCCCCACTTAAAATTATTATAAAAAAACAAAAATAACCCTTGACAGAATTAATCAATTGTGTTAAACTGTTATGGTGTTGTCACATAAGGTCCATTAGCTCAGTCGGTAGAGCACCTGACTTTTAATCAGGGTGTCCCGCGTTCGAGTCGCGGATGGATCACCATTCAAAAGGCCATAACTGCTGAAGTTGTGGTTTTTTATTGCAGCATTAGCTCAGTGGATAGAGTCGCTGGCTTCGAACCAGTTGGTCGGGGGTTCGAATCCCTCATGCTGCGCCAAAAGATTACAAACACTAACTTGCAGAAATTACGAGTTAGTGTTTTTTTTATTTGATCTCAATTTTCACCCCAATAAAAAAGCAAGAGCTATTAACCCTTACTTTTCATATTCACAAACTCTATTCTTACCAGTATTTTTTGCTTCATAAAGTGCATCATCAGCCATTTTTAGCCAGTCAGTTATACTACTTGTATTATCATACTGAACAAAACCAATACTAACTGTAACACTAATTTCATTTTTATTCGTTTTGACTTTTAGATTACTAATATCCTTTCTGATTTTTTCCGCTCTATTTAATGCCTCTTCATAGCTATATTTAGATAAAACCATGACAAATTCTTCACCACCATAGCGTGAAGCTATATCATCTCCCCTCACATTTCCTTTTAAACTGTTGGCTAATTCTACTAAAACTTCATCACCAACTTCATGACCATAGCTATCATTAACCAACTTGAAATTATCTACATCTATCATTAATGCAAAGAGATAAATATCTTTCTTTTTTGCTTCAACAACTAATTTTTCTACATATTCAAAAAATTTTCTTCTATTATAAAGCCCTGTTAAATAATCTTGATAGGAAAATTTTTTTAAAGCTTCTTCATGTGATTTTTCTTTTGTAATATTTTCTTTAATGGCAACATATTTTATGATTTCACCACTATTATTTTTAATAGGAGATATGACCGATTTTTCCCAAATTAAGTCACCAGATTTCAACTTATCACGTAAATTTCCACGCCAAATTTTACCTTCCGCTAATGTCTGCCACATTTCTTTAAAAAATTGCTTACTATGATAGCCAGAATTTAAAATACTAGGATTTTGTCCCTTCGCTTCTTCAGCCGTATAGCCTGTCAAAGCTTCAAAAGAAGGATTAACTTTTTCAATCGTTCCATTCAAATCAGTTAAAACAATAGCCGAAGCTGCACTATTAAATATAGTTTCGTAAATTTCACTCTCTAAAATTTTACTTTCATATTTTGTGACATCATAAACACTAAACACATAATACGACTGATCCTCAATAACTTTAATATAAGAACTCATTTCAAAATAACAATTAGGACAATCTACCCCAGTATAATGAAATAATACAGTTTCAGAAAGAATTTTTTTCACACTAAATAAAGGGAATTTTTGTTTAAATTGTTCAATAATATTTTTCTTATGATCAATTTTTATTTTCCCGAAAAAATCATAGGCCTTTTTACTACAATAAACCATTGTACCTTGCTGATCAGTAATAATATTTACCAATCTACTTTCATCAAACAATTCTTTCAAACTTAATTTAGGCATAATATACTCCGTATTTCAATTAAATTCTACAATAGAATATCGGTATAAATAGTCAATTTCTTTAGTATATTATATATTCTTTATATTATAATATTTTATTGTAACTATTCAGTCAAGCCGCGTTGTCATACAGAGGAGGAGCTTTAGTGACGACGTAGGTATCTTAACGCGGGTTTAATAGTAAAAGCCGTAGATTATCACGTTTTTGCTAGCGCTCTGCCTCATAATGACACGGCTTTTATTACTTGACTTAATAGTTACATTTATTATTCAATTTCTATCATTTTTAAAATTTGATCTAAATCCTTATCGCCTCTACCTGAAAGACAGATAACTATTTTTTCTTGTTCTGGCATTTTCTTAGCGAGCTTAGTCGCATAAGCTATGGCATGAGAACTCTCTAAAGCTGGGATAATACCTTCAGACCTAGAAGTTTGCATAAAAGCGTCAACCGCCTCTCTATCTGTTATTCCAACGTATTCAGCTCTACCAATAGCATTAAGGTAGGCGTGTTCAGGACCAACGCTAGGATAATCCAAGCCAGCAGAAATAGAATGTACAGGTAATGCAGCTCCCTTTTCATCCGTCAAAACCATACTTCTAAATCCATGTAAACTTGCCGCTTTTCCCTTACAAATAGAAGCCGCATGATAAGCAGTCTCCAAACCCTTACCAGCTGGTTCAGCACCATATAATTTAACGTTCTCATCAGCAATAAAAGCATAAAACATACCGATGGCATTACTACCACCACCGACTGCCGCGACCACTGCATCAGGTAAACAATTATATCGTTCTAAAAACTGTTCTCTTGCCTCCATACCGATAATACTTTGAAAAGTTCTAACCATCAAAGGATATGGATGTGGACCAACGGCAGAACCGAGAAGATAAAAACAACTATCGTAATTATTAGCAAATTCCTCTAAAGCAGCATCAACGGCATCCTTTAAAGTTTTATTCCCTTTATGAACAGCAATTACCTCCGCCCCTAAAAGCTTCATTTTTTTAACATTAACAGCCTGTCTTTCGCAATCAAATGCGCCCATATAAATACTACACTGCAAACCAAAATGTGCACAAACCGTCGCCACAGCAACGCCATGCTGTCCTGCCCCCGTTTCAGCGATAATACGTTTTTTACCCATGCGATATGCCAGCAAAATTTGTCCAAGACAATTATTAATCTTATGCGAGCCCGTATGATTCAAATCTTCTCTTTTAAAATAAATTTGTGCACCACCCACTTCTGCCGTTAATCTTTTCGCATGATAAAGCGGACTTTTTCTACCAATAAATTGTTTTTGATAATCCAATAATTGTTCAGTGAATTCATCATCTACGATATACTTCTTGAACCCTTTTTCCAATTCAATAAGCGCTAAATTTAATTTTTCATCGACCTCTTTACCCCCAAATTCGCCAAAATAACCATCGTGCTCAATTGCTTCTTCTATGCCAATAAATGCTTTTTTCATTGTTTCCTCCATATTTTTACATTAAAAAACCCCCAGAAATGCCTTGCATTCCTGAGGGCAGATAATCATAACTGCGGTGCCACCTCATTTTATACTCCAGTACAGCCTAAGCGATACCTCATCTCTATAAGGGGAGAACCCCGCTTTCCTACTCGTCTAATACTTTCAGTCCACAGCTCATAGATCCATTCGAGTCTCGTTGATTACTACTTTCCAGCAAACAGTAGCTCTCTCTAAATCGCAAAGACCTTACTCCTTCTAATCAAAGCTTTACATAATTGTAAAACAAAACTTTACTTTTGTCAAGAAATAATTAAAAAATATTATATATTACTATTATTTCACATAAGTCAAATAATCATTAGACAGCTTATGTTTTCCCTGTGCAAGTTCAAAAAATGTTTTTTGTAATGCCTTAGTAATCGGTTTTTCACCGTTACCGACTTTAATATTATCAACAGAATAAACGGGTGTAACTTCGGCAGCTGTTCCCGTTAAAAATAACTCATCACAGGTATACAAAAGTTCACGTGGAACTACCTGTTCTGATACTTCCAAACCTAAGTCCTTAGCAAGTGTCACCACCGTATCTTTGGTAATACCAGCTAAAGCAGATGAGCCCATGGCTGGCGTAATTAATTTACCATTTAAAACTAAAAATAAATTTTCGCCACTACCCTCGCTGACATTGCCAGTATAATCGAGCGCTAATCCTTCTTCATAACCATTTTCTAAGGCTTCCATTTTAATTAACTGCGAACTAAGATAATTCCCACCAGCTTTAGCAAGCATGGGTAAAGTATTCGGAGCTGGTCTGCGCCAAGAAGAAACACCGACTTTAATCCCTTGATTTAATGCCTCCTCACCGAGATATGCTCCCCATTCCCACGCGGCTACCGCTACTTCTAAAGGACAATTTTTAGGACTAACGGGCAAATCATTATAACCGCGATATACTAAAGGTCTAATATAACCGTATTTTAAATTATTCGCTTTAACTGTATCAATAATCGCCTGACAGATTTGCTCTTCTGTATAAGCGATGTCCATACGATAGATTTTCGCCGAATCAAATAAACGCTTAACATGTTCTTTTAATCTGAAAATTGCAGGAAAACTCTCTGTTTGATATAGCCTAATTCCCTCAAAAATCGAACTGCCATAATGAAGTGCATGCGCTAAAATATGTACCGTTGCCTGATCATGCGCTATTAATTCGCCATTAAGCCAAATTTTTTCTGTTTTAATCATCGTAAACTCCTAATTCTCACTGATATATTTTTCTAAATCATCCACTGCTTTCGCTAAATTTTCCGTAGTAACCTTCATAGCCGCGACGACAACATCATTTACAGCGACTGCTTTAGCAAAAACCCCTTCCATATCGGCTCGTTTTAAACCAAAACAACGATAAGAAGTTGGCAAGTCAATTTCTCTATAAAAAGCTAATAATTTTACCAGCTCATCCATCTTATTATCGAGCATTAACTGTACTAACACGCCATAAGAAACAATTTCGCCGTGTAAATGATTATGCTCAACTTTTGGTATAGTAGTAAAGCCATAACAAAGCGCATGGGCAACACAACTATTATAATCATTAATAACGCTATTTGAAACGAGTCCTGTATTGACAATAATTGATAAAATAACCTCAGTTAAATCGTTAGAAACACTATTCTTCTTACAATCTGCTAATCCCTTAGCACCATATTCAATTAGCGGTTGTTTACAAAGCGTTGAAATTGCAATGCCTAAAGCATTATAATAATCGAGCTCTCTACCACGTGCCGAAAACTCTGGCTCATAACCCTTAGCGAGTGTATCACCAATGCCTGCCCATAAATATTCTTCTGGAGCTTCAGCAATAATTTTTGTATTGATAAAACTATGTTCTGCTGGTCGCGGGCGAGTATAAAGACCATCAAATACACCATCCACTGTATAAATAGCACACACCGCTGTCACCGCGGCACAGGTAGAAGCAATTGTCGGAAAAGTAAACAGCGTTTTTCCTAACTGCCCACTTAACACTTTACAAGTATCCAATGCCTTACCACCACCAAAGGCAAAAATCACATCTGCCTCTTGAACCGCTTTTTCCATTTTCAACTTTTCGACGTGCTGATAAGCAGCTTCGCCGCCATACCATAAAACATCTAACACTTCTATATCAGAACCATCCAAAGCTTTTCTAGCTTCATCACTAGCCTTTGCCAATGCCGTCTCGCCACCAATAAAGACGACTTTTTTTCCATAAGGCAAACAAATTTCTACAACTTCGCTATAAACATCCTCACCTATACTATAATTTGGTAAAAATACATTGTTATTTTTCATCTTATTCGCCCTCCACTGCTAAAACAACACTATTTAATTTAACGCTTTTCTCTTTACTAAAGAAACTAGCTAAAACAGAACCAGAAATTTGATGGATAACCGTTGCGATAACGGCTGGTAAGGCTACTAAAGGATTTGCAAATTGTCCAGCAAGACCGACAGCTAAACCAGAATTTTGCAAACCAATTTCTAAAGATAAGGCTTTTTTCTATTCGTATCCATTTTAGCAAAATGACCAACAAAATAGCCAAAACCAAAACCTATCCAATTATGAAAAGCAACGGCTGCTAAAAGGGAAAAACTTGCGCTAAGTAAATTTACCTTATTAGGCGCAACTGCCATTCCCATTATCATAACAATCGATACTATTGGAACAATAACCAATACTTTTTTGACTTTTTCTAATTTTTCACCCAATAAATAGTGAACAAACATCCCTAAAACAATAGGTATTAAAACGATTTTAACGATAGAAAGAACCATTGCGGTAACTTCTATATTTATCCAATTACCCGCAATATAATACGTTAAAAACGGTGTTAAAATAGGTGCTAACAAAGTCGTAACAGCCGTCATACCGACAGATAAAGCGACATCACCCTTTGCCAGATAAGTCATAACATTACTCGCCGTACCACCAGGGCAAGTTCCTAAAAGCACCAAACCAACAGCTAATGGAGCTGGTAAATTTAATAAACTCGATAAAAGATAAGCGACCAAAGGCATCACCGTATATTGCGTTAAAACGCCAATAAATACATCTTTTGGTCTAGTAAAAACAACCTTAAAATCTTCCTTTTTCGTCGTCAATCCCATCACAAACATAATCAAAGCTAATCCAATAACAATTAACGATTGATTTGCTAATTTTACCGTTCGTAGCATCATAAACGGCGCTGGCGCTAACATTGCAAGAACCGCAACCGCTAATATTAAAGCTAAAAAATACTTTTCTAATAAACTTCCCATTTTTGCCAATGATTTCATAATACTCTCCTTCTTAATAATTATCTTTAAGTCCAATCTGCTATCATACTAATCAAGTTTAAAAATGCATATTTCCACGCTGTCATTCAAAGGGAGAACGACGCAGAAATCTTAGTGTGGTAAAATATGAATAATTATGTGATAACTATTCAGTTGCCCGCGTTGTCATACAGAGGAGGAACGTAATGACGACGTAGGTATCTTAACGCGGGTTTATAATCATAAAAGCCATAAAATTATCACGTTGCCCTTTACGCTCCGCCTCATAGTAACACGGCTTTTATTATTTAACTGAATAGTTACCATTTTTGATATAAAAAAAAGTAACCTTGTTAGGTTACTTGAATAATCTTTATATCAATCGTTTGAAAATTGTTTATGCCAGCTGTAAC
>PDWI01003019.1_pt1 | contig 24452 bp, 26 predicted proteins | sample 1430891 | NCBI WGS metagenome assembly PDWI01 (sample SAMN01162508, study PRJNA174530) | Oral metagenome, whole genome shotgun sequencing project. | biome: Marine environment; feature: Marine mammal; material: Swab sample of the gingival sulcus; isolation source: swab sample of gingival sulcus...
GTGAAGTAATCTCAAAAAATAAATTGTTGATTATGAGATTACTTCGAAATTATAAATTTCTCGTAAAGACTTGTTTTAATACTTTTTAGACAGCCTCTTCAAATTAACTTTTACACTTCCCAAGTACCACTAACAGTAACATCTTCATACTGAACTCCCGCTTTAACTTCAGAAATCCAACGTCCAGTTTCAAATCTTTGCTCAAGTTCTTCAATCTTAAATTTTTCTATTTTTTTAGACATAATTTGATTTTTTTATTTTTAATAAATTCCAAGACATTTTTTAAGTCCACTTCATGGCTATATAGACTTTTGATTTATTTGACGGGAACTTCCACTTCTACAGGTCCTACCTTTACACCTACTTTTTTAGGACCCCATCCCATTTCAAATCTTTGCTCAAGTTCTTCAACTTTAAATTTTTCTATTTTTTTAGACATAAATAAATATTTTTTAGTTATACATTTTCTGAACAGTTTTAATTCCACACAGAACTTTACAGAAATATTATCCAAATGTAATTAAAAATATTTTAATATCAAAAAAAATATAATTTACTACTCAATACTTAAAGTTTTTATAAATAAAATAAGAAATTCACAATATTATTTTTCTTAATTGAAAAGACAAAATTTTTTATCTAATTTGATAAAACGATTGTTTTACACTTTATTTTGAAGTGATTTTAACAAAATAACATCATATTATTTTATTCGTTCAATCAGAGCCATATAAAATCCATCATAACCAGAGGTGTGAGATAAGATCTTTTGGTCGCTTATAAATTTAAAATTTTGACCAGCATCCGAATTTAAGAAAAATTCCACTTGTTGCTGATTTTCAGAAGGTAAGATGGAACATGTTGCATACACCATTTTTCCGCCTACTTTTAGCATTCTCGAATAACTTTGTAAAATTTCTTGTTGCGTTGTTCTAATTTTATCTAGAAATTCGGGTTGTAATTTCCATTTACTATCAGGATTCCTACGAATAACACCAATTCCTGAACAAGGAGCATCAATTAAAACTCGGTCTGCTTTTCCTACTAATTTTTTGATAACTTTTGTAGAATCAATAACTTTGGTATCAATGTTATGAGCGCCATTTCTTCTAGCTCTGACTTTTAATTTTTTAAGTTTACTTTCGTAGATGTCCATTGCGATAATAGTTCCTTTATTTTTCATCAAAGATGATAAATGCAATGTTTTTCCACCTGCACCCGCACAAGTATCTACGACTTTCATCCCCGGTTCTACTTGTAAATAATCTGCAACTAATTGAGATGAAGCATCTTGCACCTCGAATAATCCGTTTTTAAAAGCCTCTGTTTTAAATACGTTTGCACGTTCTACTAATTTTAAAGCATCGTTATGATTTTTGATGAAAACCGTTTCAATTCCTTCGCTTGCAAGTTGCTTTTTTAAGGCTTGTTTGTTTGTTTTTAGCGTGTTTGTTCTTAAAATAACTTCGGCTTGTTTATTTAATGACGCGATTTCTTTTGTCCAAATTTCTTCGCCCAATTCTGCGACACAAATTTCATCTAACCAGTCAGGAATAGATTCTCGGAATTTTCGTATTTTAGATAATTCATCAAATTTTCCTTTGATTCGTCTTTCTGGAGTAGGCTCAATTTGATTCCAATCAGGTAATTTAATACCTCTTAAAACACACCATACAGCGAATATTCTCCATAAATCGGGTCTTGAAAAAGGCTCTTTTACGTTGGCAATTTCGGTATATAAACGTTTCCAGCGAACAATTTCATAAATTGTTTCAGCAACAAATTTGCGGTCTCTAGCACCCCATCTTTTATCTCTTCGTAAAGCTGTTTCCACTCCTTTATCAGCATAAACTCCTTCATTAAAAATATCACGAAGGCTATCAATAACAGCATATACTAAATTTCTGTGTAATCTCATTAGTTATTATTTTGAATTGCAAAATTACATCAAAAAAAATGCAAAAAATCATTTTATTTAAAATTATTTTTTGTAATTTAGAGGTATCAAATAAGTTAATAATTAAAAATAAATAAATTGAACATCATGAGTGATTTAAAACTAAATGTTACAGAAGGACAAGTAAAAATAACTATGGAAAAACCTGTTTATACGCAGTTTACTTTAAAAGATTGTGGTCTTGAAGAGTCATATAAAGTGGAGGGTGGAAATTTAAGATTAAAAATGGATTTAGGTGCAATTCAAGATCACCGTTTTTTCAAAATGCCTGTTATTCAGTTAAATTATGAGAATAATATTCACGAAAGTGAGTGGGTTGTTGAACTTAATGGAGAGAATATTTTGGAAACAAAAGACCATTCAGGGCATAGCACAGTTTTGTTGTTAAACAGAAACAAAATGACAGATTTGAAACATCGTCATGAAAATGTATTGTTGATTCATGGAGATTTTTCAGAGGTTGTAAGTATCAAAACTGATAGTCATTTCCATATTTTAGAACACTAAAAATTGATTAAAGGCGAGTTTAGAATTTGGACTCGCCTTTATTCTATTTTATCTCCTTAATGTCAAAAATCTCAAAATAGCCATTCCACAATACACCAATCAAAAATTTATGTTGATTTTCTTCTGATTCTTTTAACAGTTTGTATAATCTATCAAAATCAGGGTTTGTTTTGTATAACATAAATAGTGTGGGGCAAGGTAATATGAATACTTTTATATTGCCTTTTTCATCAGGTGAATAAATTTCAGTTACAGGGTCATCATAAACCACTCCAAAATAAAGAAAATCATTGTTATCATTATAAAAAACGAATTGTACTCTTTGTTCTTTACGATTATAATATTCACGAAAAATATGAAACCAATTTGTTGCGACTTTGAGTGTTATTCCGTCATCAGTTTCAAAAGTACCGTAGTCGTCAAATTCTTTAAAATTATTGATAGTCGTAAATTTGGTTTTTCTTCCGTAGATATCTTGTGCCATAAGATTTATTCCTGTTAAAATTAAAATTATGTATAAAAGTTTTTTCATATTTCTTACTTAAATAGTTTCTTTATCTTCGTAATATTTTTCGAGTAATTCGTTAAAAGTTTTCTCCAATTCTTTTTGCTCTTCTAAATCAGAATCGGGTAATTCGGCTATTATTCGCTTACGAAAAACATCTATGATTTCTAGATTTTCAATACTTGTTCCTTCTTCAAATAAATCCTCAATATTTTTGCTACCTGTTTTAAATTTTATTTTATGAAAAACAATTTTAGCATCATTATTGGCATTAAATTCTTCTATAAATTGATTTACATTTTGAATCGTTTCTAAATTATACTGTTCTTCTTCGATTTGTAATTCAATAAATGTAAAAAGTTGACTTTCAGATAAATCAAATGATTTAATTTTTTGTTTGATCTCTTGTAATGTCCCAGAAAAACGTACTAAATTTCTAAATTTTGGAATTTCAACCACTTTCGGCGACTGAATTTTTCCATTTTCTACCGAAATAATGACAACTTGTTTATCGTCTTTTTTTTCCGAAAAACTTAAAGGAATTGGCGACCCGCTATAACGTATTTTTTCATTTTTATTGATGATTTGAGGCTTATGAATATGTCCCAACGCCACGTAATCAAATCCGTTAAAAATTTCGTGAGATACCGCCCCAGCATTTCCAATATGAATATCTCGTTCGCTCTCAGAGGTGCTTGATCCAATCGTAAATAAATGCCCCATTGCAATAATCGGAATGCTTGGATATTTGGTTTTTGCTAATTCTAAAATTTTCTGATAATGTATTTTTAATCCATGCTGAATCGCTTCGCTACGTGATGAAAATTCGTGGTCGATTGTTTCGTTTCGTAAATCTCTATCTCGTAAAAACGGAACAGCACAAATAACAATTTCTTCATCATTAATCGTAAAATGTAAAATTTCATCTTCAATATTTTCAGTTGCACCACCCACAACAAAAATATTATCTTGTTTTAAATATGCCCTTGATGAATTTAAAAAACTAATAGAATCGTGATTTCCGCCTGTTATAATGGTTATGATTTGATGCTCACGAACCAATTTTAAAAATGAAAAATAACGTTCTTTATCTAAATTTGTCGGATTGGTAACATCGAAAATATCACCTGAAATCAATAGAATATCAATTTCTTCGGATTGTAAAATCTCAACAAGCCAATTGATAAAAAGTTGCATTTCTTCCGCAAGAGAATGTCTATAAAGTTGTTTTCCGAAATGCCAATCGGCAGTGTGTAAGATTTTCATTTTTAGTAGATTTAAAAAATGTTCATTTCGTATTTTCAACAAAATGAACATTTTAAGAAATTATTTTTTAAAGATTCCTACGTTTCTTTTCAATCTTTAAAAGTTTTAATTCACGCGTAGTTTGTCCCTCTATTGAGGTATTTTCTTCTGCTCTTCGTATTAAATACGGCATCACCTCTCGCACAGGACCAAAAGGAACATATTTTGCTGTATTATACTGTTTATCAGACAAATTAAAACTAATATGATCGCTCATTCCGTATAGTTGTCCAAACCATACTTTTTTATCCGTATGATGAATTCCTAAATCTTCCATTGCTTTCATTAAAAGAAATGCACTTTCTTCGTTATGAGTCCCTGCAAAAATGGATAATTTATTTTTGATCATATAATCAATAGCCTGATTATAATTGTCATCGGTAGCTTGTTTATCTTTACAGATAGGTGATTCATAATTAAATTCGAGCGCTCTTTCACGTTCTTTTTCCATGTAAGCTCCTCTAACCACTTTCATTCCGATATGAAACCCTTTTTCAATGGCTCTTTGATGCAATTCTTTTAAATACGACATTCTATCATGTCTATACATCTGTAAAGTACTGTAAACTATCGTATTATCTTTATTGTATTTTAACATCATTTCTTCAGCTAAATCGTCAGCTGATTTTTGCATCCAACTTTCTTCAGCATCAATTAAAATCGGTAAATTTTTAGATTTTGAAGCTCCACAAACTTTATCATAACGTGCTCGAACGCGTTCCCATTCTTCTTTTTCATCAGCTGTAAGTTCTTCACCTAAAGATACTTTTGCGTATAAATCAAATCTACCAAAAGCAGTAGGTTTAAAAACAGCAAAAGGAATAGCTTCTTTTTCTTCAGCAAAATTTACAATTTCTAAAATTTTTTCTAAAGCTTCATCAAAACTTTTTTCATCTTCTTTTCCTTCGACAGAATAATCCAAAACACTAGAAACTCCACTTGAATACATCTTATCAATTACTTTCATGCTGTCTTCTTCGGTTATTCCTCCACAAAATTGATTAAAAACAGTTGCCCTAATCAATCCTTGCACAGGTAAACGTAGCGTTAAAGCAAGATTTGTAAGGCTTGTTCCAATTTTTACCAAGGTATGATTTTGCATCATACTAAATAAAAAATGTGCTCTTTTTAATTCAGAATTTGTTTTAGATTTAAAGGCGATTTCTGTATTTTCAAATATTTTCATTTTATGTAATAGTTATTTTTATCAAGAGACAAATATATAAAAACTTGTGTTTAAAAAAATTTAAAAATAAAAAATTTTATGTATAGTATCACAAACCATTTTAGCAAAAAAATAACCGCAAAGAATTTACAAACTTTGCAGTTAATTATTTTAAAATCATCAAATTAACAAGTATAATCTATTTTAATATAAGAAGTATCATATCCTCCAAATTTTTTAAAATAACTTTTAATAGACGTTCCAAACCCATCTCTAAAACCATTTTTTCCTTCAGATCTCAAGAATTTTTTAACATTTGTTGCTCCAGCTAAATGAGCTGCTGCCAAAATACCTGATTCGGTAATAGTTACACCATCAATAATGGTGTTTCTGTATTTTTCAATTTCATTTTTGAGAATGCGTTTGTTTATTTTACAAAGTTGCTCAAAAGCTTTTTCTTGAAGTTCGGGATTATTTAAAAATTCTTTAGTGTTATAAATTTTTAAAAATTTTAATGTTCTCTTCCCAAATTGATATTTTCCAAGATAACCATATTTGTTCGTAATATTGTAAATTCCTCTAGATTCACTAAAGGCTAATGCCTCTTTAAATCCTACAAAATCTTTCTTCAAAACAGGAACAATAATGGTTGAATTTGAACTGTTTTTTGAATTTTTGAATGTCTTTTTAGCTGTAAATGAAAATAATACAACTAAACCAATTCCATAATGTAACTTTTTAATAATATATAAAATTTCTGTTTAGCGGTGCAAAACTATGCTTTTTTATTGATTCGTAGTTAAACATTTTATAAGATGTTTTAAAAAAATTATCAACAGTTGTTTATATTGTATAATGAAAATAGTACCTTTGTTACATAATTAAAGCTAAATAATATGAAAAAGACTTTATTGTTATTAGTTTTTGTAGGATTTTTTTCGTGTAAATCACACGAAAAAATAATGAAAAAGAAAGCTAAATCTGATTATACAGTTTATCATAAATACATTCGAGATAAAAATTTTATAAAAGCAGTAGAATTTGTAAATCCTGAGGTATTTATTTTCGTGCCTAAAAAGATGTTTGTAGATGCTTTGGAAGGAGTTTATAGAGTTGATAATGTGGAATATAGAATTTACTCACCTACAAAAATAGAGGTTAGTAATTTTACAACATTTAAGGATAAGGAATATGTTAAATTAACGGCTAATTATCATATAAGCGTTCGGTTTTTGGACTTTGTGAATGTCAAAAATCAGACAATGACTATGATGAAAACCACCTTAAAAGAAAGCCTAAATGCTCAAAAAGTTGATTATAATGCAAAAACAAATGTATTTCATGTAGAAGTGCAAGAGCAATTATACGCTGTTTATAATGAGGGGTGGAAATTTATGGCTATCAATAAATATAATAAAAAATTTATTGAAAAAATAATTCCAGAGGAGGTATTAATCGAATTAGAAAATCTGTATGGAACTAACAAATAAATTAAAAGTTTTAAACGACCCTATTTACGGATTAATAAGTTTGCCAAATTCATTAATTTTTGACATTATAGAACATCCTTATTTTCAGCGTTTAAGGCGTATTTCTCAAATGGGATTATCTAATTTGGTGTATCCCGGAGCAAATCACACTCGGTTTCATCATGTTATAGGTTGTATGCATTTGATGAGTGAAGCAATACAAGTGTTACGTATGAAAAATATTGCCATTTCAGATGAAGAAGAAAAAGCATTGTGTATCACTATTTTATTACATGATATTGGACATGGCGCTTTTTCTCACGCTTTGGAACATAGCATTGTAGATGGTATTGCACACGAAGATATTTCACTACTTTTCATGAAAAAATTAAATGAAGAGTTTAACGGAGAATTGTCGTTAGCAATCAATATTTTTGAGGGAAAATATCATCGAAAGTTTTTTTATCAACTGATATCCAGTCAGTTAGATATTGACCGTTTGGATTATCTAAAACGTGATAGTTTTTATACGGGGGTGAATGAGGGAAATGTTTCTTCTGATAGATTAATTGCGATGATGAATGTAAAAGGTGACCAATTAGTTATCGAGCAAAAGGGGATTTATTCTGTGGAAAATTTTATCATTGCAAGGCGCTTAATGTATTGGCAAGTTTATTTGCATAAAACAGGAATTGTAGCAGAAAAAATTCTGGTAAAAATCTTACAAAGGGCTAAAGAATTGGCTCAAAAAAGCGTTGATTTACCATGTGGAAGAGCGCTTCATTATTTTTTGTATCATCAAATTTCTTCAAAAAATTTCACAGATGAAACGCTTGAAATATTCTCTAAATTAGATGATTATGATATATTTTCGGCTATTAAAGAATGGATGTATCATGATGATAAAATTTTATCATTATTGTCAAAAAAGTTAATCAATCGAGAATTATTTAAAATTGAAATTCAAGATAAGCCTTTTTCGGAAACGTATAAAAATAAAATTAGTTCAAAAATTAAATCAATATACGGAATATCAAAAGAGGATATGCGATATTTTATATACACGCATGAATTAAAACATCAAGCGTACGATTCAAAAAATCCTATAAAAATTCTGACCAAAAAACAGAAATTAAAAGATATTGCAAAGGCTTCAGATCAGTTAAACTTACAAGTTTTATCCAAGCCTGTTGTAAAATATGCGTTGATGTATCCTAAAATAAAATAGAAAAATGGTTAAGCTAAAAAGTAAAAATATTTATCTTAGAGCAATTGAACCTGAGGATTTAGATTTTTTATTTAGTATAGAAAATAATGAAGAATTTTGGGAGGTCAGTCATACTCAAAAACCTTTTTCACGTTTTTTATTAAAACAATATCTAGAAAACTCACATTTAGATATTTACGAAATAAAACAACTCCGATTAATTATTGAAAATACAGCTAAAAAATCAGTCGGAATGATTGATTTATTTGATTTTAATCCACAACACAAAAGAGCAGGAATAGGAATTTTGATAACTCCAGAAGAACAAGGAAATCACTACGCTTATGAGGCTTTAGAAATTTTAAAAAAATATGCTTTTTCCGTTCTAAATTTGCATCAACTTTACGCAAATATATGTGAAGATAATTTAAAAAGTATATCTTTGTTCCGAAAATGTGGTTTTGTTCAATCTGGAATTAAAAAAGATTGGATTTTATCAAATAATGAATATAAAAACGAACTATTATTTCAATTAATTCATGAAAAAAACAATTCTAATTAGCCTTTCATTAGTTCTTATTGGTGGACTAGCAACAGTTTTCTTTTTGTATAAAAAAATTTACAGTCCTGCTATTAAAAAAGATACTATAATTTACGTAAAAACAGGTAGTTCACTAGAAAATCTTGTGGAACGTTTAAAACCTTCGATTGAGAATATTGGAACGTTTAAAAAGGTAGCCGAATTTAAAAAATTTAAAACCCCAAAAGCTGGAAAGTTTAAGCTTTTTAAAGGCATGAATTATAATCAATTGGTTAATAGATTACGCCAAAAAGGCGACCTTATAAATATCCAATTTAACAATCAGCATCGTTTGGAAAATTTAGCAAGTCGAATTGCCAAACAAATAGAAGCAGATAGTTTGACCATTTTAAATGAAATGAAAGAACCAGCTTTTTTAAAAAAGCATCATTTTACAGAAAAAGATGCTATTGCAATGTATATTCCTAATAAATACGAGGTATATTGGAATACAAGTCCAAAGGATTTTAAAATGAAAATGTTACATTATTTTAATAAATTTTGGAATGAAAATAGAAGAGAAAAAGCTAAAAAAATAGGACTAACACCTAAAGAAGTTATTGTACTAGCTTCTATTGTTCAAAAAGAAACAGCAAAAGTCTCGGAACGTCCTATTGTAGCAGGTTTATACCTAAATCGATATTATAAAAAGCATCCATTACAAGCCGACCCAACGGTTATTTTTGCTTTAAAAGAAAAAAACGGTCATGACAAAGTATATAAAAGAGTGTTGAAAAAAGATTTATTAATAGATTCTCCTTATAACACATATAAAAATGTTGGATTGCCACCAGCACCAATAGCAATGCCTGATATTTCTTCGATTGATGCGGTATTAAATCCAGCAAAACATAATTATTTTTTTATGTGTGCCAGTACAAAAAAGTTAGGATTTCATAATTTTGCAGTAACATTAGCAGAGCATAACAGAAATGCAAGAGAATATCAGTGTTGGATTTCAAAACAAGGAATAAAACGCTAATTCATAAATTTGTAAATAGATAAATTTTTAATATCTTGCGAAAATTATCTAAATATTAATGAGTAAAAAAGATTCAAAAAAGAAGATAAAAAAGAATAGCCAAGATGAAAGCATGGCTAAGCGATTGAATTCAGGGATAAAAAACAGGCAGATGCAAACAATACTTGGTTTTTTTCTGTTTTGTTTTTTTATATTCTTGAGTATAACTTTTATTTCTTTTTTATTTTCTTGGGAAGTAGATCAAAGTACGTTATCAAAATTTGGTCAACGAGATATTTATTCCAAAAATATTATAGGTCAAATTGGTGCTAAATTAGGGCATTTTTTTATTTATAATGGTTTTGGAATAGCGGCTTTTATTATTCCTTATGTATTATTTAAAACAGGAATTAGACTTTTATTTAATAAAAATTTAGATAAAATAATACCTACTTTTAATTGGAGTGTGACTTTAATGATTTTAATTTCATTAACTTTAGGTTACGTAAACAAAGGGAATGCCGTTTTTTCAGGAATTATAGGATATGAATTGAATGATTATTTGCAAATATTTTTAGGGAAAACAGGGCTTTTAATTCTTATTGTATTTCTTGCCGTCACGTATTTAATTATTAAATTTAAAATTACAGGTGATACCTATATGGTTAAATTTAATGAATTGATGCAGTCTTTTAAAAATATTAAGGGTAAAACTATTAAAAAACCACCTTTGCAAAGTCAATCGGTGTCAAATAATCCTGTATCAAATAACCCTGTGTCAAGTAATGTAACTCAAACAGAAGAACCTAAAAAAGAAGAAAAATTTTCTTTTCAAGTAGATAAACCTGTTCAAGAGGCTCAAGAAATAGATGAAGAAGAGGAATTTGAAGAGCCATACTTGATTACACGAGATAAAGAAGAGGAATTAGAAATTTTTAATCCGATAGAAGAAAAACATGTTTCAACTAATTTATCAGATCAGCTTGTAAATAATTTTGGAGAATTTGACCCTACACTTGATTTATCAGATTATAAATTCCCAACTTTTAATTTATTAAAACAATACAGTGAAAGTATTTCCATTGATCCTATTGAATTAGAAGCTAATAAGGATAAAATTGTAGAGACCTTAAAGAATTATAAAATAGGAATTGATAAAATAAAAGCAACCGTAGGGCCTACGATAACACTTTATGAAATCATTCCAGAGGCAGGAATCCGTATTTCTAAAATTAAAAATCTAGAAGATGATATTGCTTTATCCTTGTCTGCTTTAGGAATTCGTATTATTGCGCCTATTCCAGGGAAAGGTACCATAGGTATTGAGGTTCCGAATAAAAAAGCGACTATTGTTTCAATGCATTCTGCGATAACCTCAAAAAAATTCCAAGAAAGTCAAATGGAATTACCTTTGGCGTTAGGGAAAACCATTTCGAATGAAACTTTTGTCGTTGATTTAGCAAAAATGCCTCACTTGTTGATGGCAGGAGCGACAGGACAAGGTAAATCGGTTGGTTTAAATGCAATTTTGACATCTTTATTGTATAAGAAACATCCAGCCGAAGTTAAATTTATTTTAGTCGATCCGAAAAAAGTTGAATTGACTTTATTTAACAAAATTGAACGTCATTATTTAGCAAAACTCCCTGACAGTGAAGAGGCTATTATTACAGATAATACAAAGGTAATCAATACATTAAATTCATTGTGTATTGAAATGGATAATCGTTATGAATTATTGAAAGCAGCAATGGTTCGTAATATTAAGGAGTATAATGCGAAATTTAAACAGCGAAAATTAAACCCTGAAAATGGACATCGTTTTTTACCTTATATCGTTTTGGTTATTGATGAATTTGCTGATTTGATTATGACAGCAGGAAAAGAAGTTGAAACTCCGATTGCTCGTTTGGCTCAGTTGGCTCGTGCTATTGGTATTCACTTGATTGTTGCAACACAGCGTCCATCTGTAAATGTTATCACAGGGATTATTAAAGCCAATTTCCCAGCTAGAGTTGCTTTCCGTGTAACCTCAAAAATTGACAGTAAAACTATTTTAGATGGAAATGGAGCAGATCAATTAATTGGGCGAGGAGATATGTTGTATTCAGGTGGAAATGATTTAACTCGTATTCAATGTGCATTTGTTGATACACCTGAAGTTGAAAAAATAACAGATTTTATAGGTTCGCAACGAGCATATCCTGAAGCTTATATGCTTCCTGAATATGTAGGCGAAGAAAGTGGCACAAATCTTGATGTAGATATTTCAGAACGAGATAAATTATTTAAAGACGCAGCCGAGGTAATTGTAATAGCACAACAGGGTTCGACATCTTTACTCCAACGTAAACTAAAATTAGGTTACAATAGAGCAGGAAGAATTATTGATCAACTAGAAGCTGCAGGAATTGTAGGATCTTTTGAAGGAAGTAAAGCTAGACAAGTGTTAGTTCCTGATTTAGAAAGTCTTGAACGATTATTGGCAAGTGAATAAACAAATAATAAAGATGAAAACATTAAAATTAGTACTCGCATCATTATTGATAACAATAGGTGTAAATGCTCAAAGTAAAGCTACGAAATTACTTAATAAAGTTTCAGCTAAAGTAGAAGGTTATAAAAATATGACTATCGATTTTAGTTCTAAATTTGTAAATAAAGAAGCTGGAATTCTTGATGAAGCTCCTATAAATGGTAAAATAATCATTTCGGGCGAAAAATATAATTTAGATTATTTAGGTAATAAGTTTATCTTTGATGGAAAAAATCTTGCTGTAATTAATAATGAAGAACAAGAAATATCAACAAGTAAAGGTGATATGGATGAAGATGGATTTATTTATCCTTCAAAGTTGGTTTCTTTTTATAAAACAGGATTTAATTATAAATTAGGTAAATTGAAGACAATTGCAGGGCGAAAAATTCAATATATCGAATTTACACCTATTGATAAAAAATCTAAAATGCGTCATATCTCATTAGGAGTTGATGCTAAAACAAAACATATTTATCAATTAATTCAAACTGGTTTAAATGGAGCTACAACAACATTGACTATTTTGAAATTTAAAGGTAATCAGCCTATTAGCAATAATTTGTTTAAATTTGACAAGGCTAAGTATCAAAAATTAGGATATTTGATAGATTAACAATTTATGAGATGCTTCTAGATATAGGAAGATTAACCTCGCAAGTTTTAAAAACTTGCGAGGTTTCTAATTTTTAACATTCATTTAATAACTTATCTCAAAAATATGTCTTTTATTGCGAGTGTAAAAAAAATTTTATTATTAATTTTCTAATTCTTAAATTTGCAAAATGCAGAAATTAAAAAATATATCATATTTTATCATATTAGTTACTACATTAATTTCATGTAGTAAGTATAATCGAGTATTAAATAAAGGCTCTGTGGCTGAAAAATATAAAATGGCTGTTGATTTTTATGAAGCCCAAAAATATTCAAAAGCCTTGAGTTTATTTGAAAAAGTTATTCCATCTTTACGAGGAAAACCTCAAATGGAACGTATTCAGTTTATGGTTGCAAACTCCAATTTTAACCTTAAAGATTATCCTACGGCAGGATATTATTTTGGGCGTTTTGCAAAAAATTATCCGAAGAGCTCTAAGGTAGAAGAAGCAGAATTTTTATCTGCTTTGAGTTATTATAAATCATCACCTCGTTATAGTCTTGATCCTACAGATACACAAAAAGCTTTAGATGCAATGCAAGCATTTATTGATAAATATCCAAATTCATCAAGAATTGAGGAAGCAAATAAATATCATCAAGAATTGCGTTTCAAATTAGAGCGTAAGGCTTTTGAAATAGCTAAAACCTACTATAGAACAGCTGATTACGATTCAAGAAATTATAGAGCAGCAATTACTGCTTTTGATAATTTATTATCAGATTATTTAGGTACAAAATTTAAAGAAGAAGCGTTGTATTATCGTTTAAAAACAGCTCATGATTATGCTTTTAAAAGTACAACTAGACGAAAGCCAGAACGTATTGAAATGGCGTTAAAATCATACAAAAAACTTAAAAAAAGCTTTCCTAAATCTCAATTTATGAAAGATTCTGATAAGATGTTTGAGCGTTTAACAAAAGAACAAAAAAGAATAGAAAAAATAATTAAAGGTTAATTTTATGGATTATAAAGAAACAAAAGCTCCTCAAAGTACAATTACTTATGATAAGCAACAAGTTGAAGAGCCAACTCAAAATATTTATGAAGCGATTTCAATTGTTGCAAAAAGAGCAACTCAAATTAATACTGATTTGAAAAAAGAACTTATCGCTAAACTTGATGAGTTTGCTACATACAATGATAGTCTTGAAGAGGTTTTTGAAAATAAAGAACAAATTGAGGTTTCAAGATTTTATGAGCGTTTACCAAAAGCCCATGCAATTGCTATGGAGGAATGGTTAAACGAAGAAATTTATTACAGAAATACAGAGGCTAAATAATTACTATGTCTCTTTTAAACGGAAAAAAGATTTTATTAGGTGTAACAGCAGGAATTGCCGCTTACAAAACCGCTAGTCTTGTTCGTTTATTTATAAAATCAGGGGCAGAGGTTAAGGTTGTTATGACCTCTGCTGCCAAAGATTTTATTACTCCTTTAACACTTTCTACACTTTCTAAAAACCCTGTAAATTCAGAATTCTTTGAAAAAGAAGAAGAAAATGAATTATGGAATAACCATGTAGAATTAGGATTATGGGCAGATTTAATGTTAATTGCTCCAGCCACAGCTAACACTTTATCAAAAATGCATAATGGCACATGTGATAATTTACTGTTAGCCACGTATTTATCTGCAAAATGCCCTATATATTTCGCTCCTGCAATGGATTTGGATATGTACAAACATCCATCTACGCAAATTAGTTTTGAAAAATTACAATCTTACGGGAATATTATGATTCCTTCCGCTTCGGGAGAACTAGCTAGTGGGCTTGTGGGAATGGGGCGAATGGCAGAACCTGAAGATATTGTCAAGTTTATAGAGAATGATATCCATTCAAAATTGCCTTTAAGAGGTAAAAAAGTTCTTATTACAGCTGGACCAACATACGAACAAATTGATCCAGTCCGTTTTATAGGAAATCATTCTTCAGGAAAAATGGGATGTGAATTAGCATTAGTTGCTGCTAACATGGGGGCAGAAGTGATATTAGTTATAGGCCCTTCCAATGAAAAAGTAACACATTCTTTTATTAAAAGAATTAATGTGAAATCAGCAGATGATATGTATGAACAAGTTCATAATTATTATCAAAGTTGTGATATCGCTATTTGTTCTGCAGCGGTTGCCGATTATAAACCAAAAGTAGTTGCAACCCAAAAAATCAAAAAGAAAAAAAATACTTTATCAATCGAATTAGAGAAAACAAAAGATATTTTAAAATCTTTAGGAGAAACTAAAATAAATCAATTTTTAGTGGGATTTGCTTTGGAAACAAATAACGAAATGGCAAATGCTAAATCTAAACTTGAAAGAAAAAATTTAGATATGATTGTTCTGAATTCTCTTAATGACAAAGGCGCTGGTTTTAAAACAGCTACAAATAAAATAACCATCATTGATACTGATTTTAAAACTACTGAATATCCTCTAAAATCAAAAAAAGAAGTTGCCAAAGATATTTTTGAAGAAATTTTAAAAAAATCTAATTAATTATCAAATCTAAATTTGTAAAAATTTGGATATAAAATCTTTTATAGATTATAATTGATTTATTTACAGAAAAATAGTATCTTTGCAAACCTTTTTACAACTTTTAAGGATTGAAAAGGAATTAAACACATTATAAAAGTTTAACACTCTTAATGTTTATGTTGTTAAAATCCTTAATATCATTAAGATACAAAATTATTTTCAGATATGTCTGAAACAAAAAACACAGAAGAATTTTTAAAAGATTTTGACTGGCACAAGTACGAACAAGGAATTGAAGCTGTTGATGAAGCTAAATTAAAAGAGTTCGAAAAAGCATTAGAAGGAACTGTTGGGTTCGTGAACGAACGTGACGTAATTGAAGGTACAGTAATCAGAATTACTGATCGTGATGCTATTGTTGACATTAACTCTAAATCAGAAGGAGCAATTTCATTAAATGAGTTCCGTTACAATCCTAATTTAGCAGTAGGTGACAAAGTTGAAGTACTTGTTGATAAAAGAGAAGATTCAACAGGACAATTAGTTTTATCTCACAAAAAAGCAAGAGTAATCAAAGCTTGGGATAGAGTAATCAACGCTAATGAAACTGGTGAAATCGTTAATGGTTTCGTTAAATGTAGAACTCGTGGAGGTATGATTGTTGATGTATTCGGAATCGAAGCATTCTTACCAGGATCACAAATTGATGTGAAACCAATCCGTGATTACGATCAATATGTAGAAAAAACTATGGAATTCAAAGTTGTAAAAATCAACCACGAATTTAAAAACGTTGTAGTTTCTCATAAAGCATTAATTGAAGCTGATTTAGAAGATCAAAAACGTGAAATCATCGGTCAATTAGAAAAAGGACAAGTATTAGAAGGTGTTGTTAAAAACATAACTTCTTATGGTGTATTTGTTGATTTAGGTGGTGTTGATGGATTAATCCATATTACTGATTTATCATGGTCTCGTATTAATCACCCTAGTGAGGTTGTTGAATTAGACCAAAAATTAAACGTTGTAATTTTAGATTTTGATGATGCAAAATCAAGAATTCAATTAGGTTTAAAACAATTATCAAAACATCCTTGGGAAGCTTTAGATACTAACTTAAAAGTTGGTGATAAAGTAAAAGGTAAAGTAGTTGTATTAGCTGATTATGGTGCATTCGTAGAAGTTGAAGAAGGAGTTGAAGGATTAATTCACGTTTCTGAAATGTCTTGGTCAACACATTTACGTTCTGCTCAAGATTTCGTAAAAGTTGGTGATGAGGTAGAAGCTCAAATCTTAACTTTAGATCGTGAAGAACGTAAAATGTCTTTAGGAATGAAACAATTACATCCAGATCCTTGGACTGATATTACTGCTAAATACCCAATTGGTTCAGAACACGAAGGTACTGTACGTAACTATACTAATTTCGGAGTGTTTGTGGAAATGGAAGAAGGAATTGATGGATTAGTTTATATTTCTGATTTATCTTGGACTAAAAAGATTAAACATCCATCTGATTTCGTAACTGTAGGACAAAAATTAAAAGTTAAGGTATTAGAATTAGATGTTGAAAACCGTAAGTTAAACTTAGGTCATAAACAAACTCAAGAAAATCCTTGGGATGCTCACGAAGTAAAATACGCTATCGGATCAGCTCACGAAGCTACTATTACAGCCAAAAATGATAAAGGTGCAACAGCTACTTTCGAAGACGGAGTAGAAGCTTTTGTTCCAAATCGTTTATTAGAAAAAGAAGACGGATCTAAATTAGCTAAAGGAGATAAAGCAACTTTCCATATTACTGAATTCTCTAAAGAATACAGAAGAATTGTTGCTTCTCATACAGCTACTTTCAAGGCTGAAGAAGCACGTAATGTAAAAGCTGCTGCTGCTAAAGCTCAAGAAGTTGAAAAAACAACTTTAGGAGACATCGGAGGATTAGCTGAATTAAAGAAAAAAATGGATAATAAATAATATTGGACATTTTTAATATCAAATCACCTTGATTTTTTCAAGGTGATTTTTTTTTGTTCAAAACAATACCATATCTAAGATTAATACATTTCTTAGAAAAATCTGCTTTATTCTTCCTTTTTTAAACTTTTTCAATTTAATTTAGTATTTTTACATCTAAATAAATTTAGGTAAATGAATTTAAATTTCAATAAAAACGAAGATCATAATAAATTATTAGTTTCTGAATTACGTCAACGTCTTGCTAAAGTTTATCTTGGAGGTGGACAAAAACGTATTGACAAGCACCATGAAAAGGGAAAAATGACAGCTCGTGAGCGCATTGATTATTTATTAGATACTAAAAAACCATCAATTGAAATTGGAGCTTTTGCAGGAGAAGGAATGTATGAACAACATGGCGGTTGTCCTTCTGGTGGAGTCGTTGTTAAAATTGGATATATTTCTGATAAACAATGTATTGTAGTTGCAAATGATGCTACTGTAAAAGCAGGAGCATGGTTTCCAATTACAGGGAAAAAAAATTTAAGAGCTCAAGAAATAGCCATTGAAAACCGATTACCGATTATCTATTTGGTAGATTCTGCAGGGGTTTATTTACCTATGCAAGACGAAATTTTTCCTGATAAAGAGCATTTTGGACGAATTTTTAGAAATAATGCTGTAATGAGTAGTATGGGAATTACTCAAATTGCTTGTGTTATGGGAAGCTGTGTTGCTGGTGGGGCGTATTTACCCATTATGAGTGATGAAGCTATGATCGTTGATAAAACAGGTAGTATTTTCCTCGCTGGGAGTTATCTTGTAAAAGCTGCAATTGGTGAAAGTATTGATAATGAATTACTTGGAGGAGCTACAACACATTGTGAGGTCTCAGGTGTGACAGATTATAAGGCAAAAAATGATAAGGATGCTTTGGATAGAATTAAGCGTGTAATGGGGAAAATTGGAGATTTTGACAAGGCTGGATTTAACCGAATTGAGGCTTTTTCTCCTAAAAAAGATGAGAATGAAATTTTTGGAATTTTGCCAAAATCACGTTCTGAGCAATATGATATGATCGAAATTATTGAACGTTTGGTTGATAATTCAGAATTCGATGAATATAAAGCTGGTTACGGACAAACCATTATTACAGGATATGCTCGTATTGATGGTTGGGCGGTTGGAATTGTTGCTAATCAACGTAAAATTGTAAAAAGTACAGGAGCGAAAACCAAACCAAGTGAAATGCAATTTGGAGGTGTAATTTATTCAGATTCAGCAGATAAAGCGACAAGATTTATAGCAAATTGCAATCAAAAGAAAATTCCATTAGTATTTTTGCAAGATGTTACAGGGTTTATGGTGGGGAGTAAATCAGAACACGGAGGAATTATTAAAGATGGAGCAAAAATGGTGAATGCATTAAGTAATTCTGTTGTTCCGAAATTTACAATTATCATCGGAAATAGTTATGGAGCAGGAAATTATGCGATGTGTGGGAAAGCTTATGACCCTCGATTAATTGTAGCTTGGCCATCTGCAGAACTTGCTGTAATGAGTGGAGCTTCGGCTGCAAAAGTTTTATTACAAATCGAAACGGCATCACTTAAAAAACAAGGAGAAAAAATTACTCCAGAAAAAGAAAAAGAACTTTTTGAAAAAATTAAATCACGTTATGATAATCAAATATCTCCTTATTATGCAGCAGCACGAATTTGGACAGATGCAATTATAAACCCTTTAGAAACAAGAACTTGGATTTCTATGGGAATTGAGGCGGCTAATCATGCGCCAATCGAAAAGAAATTTAACATGGGTGTTTTACAGGTATAATTATGAAACTGAAATTAGTATTTATTTTTTTTATAAAATTTGCTTTTGCTCAGCAAGTTGCTGTTTTGCATTATAATGGCGGAGGAGATTGGTATGCTAATCAAACAGCAGTTCCTAATTTGATTAAATTTGTCAATCAGAATTGTAAAACTGCTATAAATTTAAATGTAGCAAAAGTAAAACCCACGGATGAGGATCTTTTTAATTATCCTATTTTGTTTATGACAGGGCATGGAAATGTTTATTTTTCTGATGAAGATGTGGTTAATTTAAGAACGTATTTGATTTCTGGTGGATTTTTACATATTTCTGATAATTATGGAATGGATAAGTATATTCGAAAAGAGTTAAAAAAGATTTTTCCTGAGTTAGAATTAAAATTAATTCCTAAAAATCATGATATTTATCATCAGCGCTATAAGTTCCCTAATGGATTACCTAAAATACATGAACATGATAAAAAAGCTCCACAAGGATTAGGAATTTTTTACAAAGATCGATTAGTAATTTTTTATGATTATGAAAGCGATTTAAGTGATGGATGGGAAGATCAATCTATCCACAATGATCCACAAGAAATTCGTATAAAGGCACTAAAAATGGGAGCAAATATTGTTGAATATGCTTTTAAGAATTAAAATCTTTACTAATTTTAATTCATTAAAATTTTTGATAATGTTGAATTAATTTATCTACATTTTTTATGGATTTTTTCACCCAATAAAAATACAATTCTTGTTTTTCTAAATCCGTTAATTGCCAATCAATTGTTGTTTTTCTAATTCGAGAGGTAACATCTTGTAAAATGATAGCCACTGCCACAGAAATATTAAAACTTTCGGTAAATCCATACATCGGAATCTTTAAAAGTCCATCAGCATTTTCTTTGACATAATCCGAAATTCCATCTTTTTCTGTTCCGAAAACAAAGGCAGTCTTTTTAGTGACATCAAAATCATAAAGCGTAGCATCCGTATGAGGACTTGTTGCAATTATTTGATAACCATTTAATTTTAAATTATTAAAACACTTTTCGCTAGCATTATCTGATAATTCTCGATGAAAAGTTAACCATTTTTGACTCCCACGTGCTACATGCTTGGAAACTTTACTGATATAATTTTGTTCGATTGTATGAATATCTTGAATTCCAAAAATATCACAACTACGCACAACAGCACTCATGTTGTGAGGTTGATAGATGTTTTCCAAAACAACTGTAAAATGCCGTGTTCGCTGTTCCAAAACATTTTTAAACAGATTTTTTCGATTATCTGTAACATAACTTTCTAAGTATTTTAGTAGTTTTGTATTTATCATTATCTAAATTTTGACACAAAAATACATTTTTGATTGATAAAAGATGTATTTTTACTTTTTTAAATAGTTAAAAATATGAAAAAAATAGTAATTCTTACAGGAGCAGGAATGTCCGCCGAAAGTGGAATAGATACTTTCAGAGATGCTAATGGTTTGTGGGAAGGTCATGATGTTATGGAAGTTGCTAGTCCTGAAGGATTTGAAAAAAATCCTGAATTAGTTTTAGATTTTTATAATCAACGTAGAAGACAACTATCATCAGTAAAACCAAATCAAGGACATTTAAATTTAACTGTCTTGGAAGAAAAATATGATGTCCAAATTATTACACAAAATGTAGATGATCTACATGAACGAGCAGGAAGTTCTAATGTTTTGCATCTCCATGGAGAATTGAAAAAAGCAAGAAGTGTCGCCAACGAAAACGACATTTTTACTTGCGAAGGAGATATAAAACTAGGAGATTTAGCAAAAGATGGAAATCAAATAAGACCTCATATTGTTTGGTTTGGCGAGGCTGTTCCGATGATTGAAAAAGCTTGCAAAATTGTAGAACAAGCTGATATATTGGTTGTTATAGGGACATCAATGCAGGTTTATCCTGCCGCTGGACTTGTTAATTTTGCAAAGGGTTCGTGTGAAAAATATTTTATAGACCCAAAACCTAGTATAGACGAAAATGCACTTAGTAACCTGAAAATTATTAAGGATACTGCAAGTTCAGGAACACAAAAATTATTAGATATATTGTTATGAAAAAAATTATAATTCTTTTAATAATTATCATTGTAGGATGTGAAAAAGATGATTTTTGTACTGCCGAGGATATGGGATCTAAATTAATTTTAAAATTTAAAAACACTAGTAATCAACACGATATACCCAAAGATTCATTAACTGTTTGGGCAATGAATAAAGATACGCTATATCATAAAATAGTGAGTGATTCTATTGCAATTCCATTAAATCCTGTAAAAAATACAACAACTTATAATTTTAGTATTTCCAAAGATGAAATTTCTAAATTAACTATTTCGTATCAAACAAAAGATGAATTTGTATCAAGATCTTGTGGGTATCGCATTCTTTTTGAAAATCTTAATATTAGCAAAGTAAAAATGCCGAAATCATGGATAAATAGCATTTCAAAAACTAACATTTCATCAATAAAAAATCAAAAAAATGCACATCTTACGATATATTACTAATGTGATGTTTGTTTTTATGTGCATCAATGGATTTGCACAAAATGACATCAAAAAAGACACCATTAAAAAACCTAAATATAAAGTTTATAAAACAAATTATGGACTTAGATTTGGAGCAGATATTAGTAAACCAATTTTGTCTTTAGTAAACAAAAATTATAAAGGTTTGGAGCTTGTTGGGGATTTTAGATTTGCTAGAAAATGGTATGTTGCAGGGGAATTAGGTTACGAATCAAAAACTTTTAGTGAAGAAGTAATTAATGTGTCTTCTTCGGGTAAATTTATACGATTAGGAGCAAATTACAATGCTTATAATAATTGGATGGATATGACTAATGAAATCTATTTGGGATGGCGTTATGGCTATGGCAGATATCGTCAAAAATTGAATAGTTATATCCCTAATATGAAATCAGAATATTTCCCTGCTAATGAAAAAACAAGTTCATTTGAAATGCCAAATCTAAATATTCATTGGCTTGAATTTCAGTTAGGTATAAAAGCTGAAACATTCAAAAATTTATATGTAGGATTTCATTTTTCGTATAAAATCGGATTATCAATTGAACAACCGACTAATTTTCAGGCGATGTACGCACCAGGATTCAATCGTATTTATGAAAGCAAAACAGGCTTTGGATTTAATTACACAATTTCATATTTAATTCCATTTTTAAAAAAATAACAACATGAGTTTGCAAGATCAATTAAAAAATTTATTTCCAGAACATCAATTTGAAAAGCCTAAAAAAGAGGAAAAACCTGAAATATGGTTGCAAGATGAACCCTTATTATGCAAATACGAAAAGCGAAAAGGAAAACCTATAACAATTATTGATGGCTACAATGGCGCTACTGATGATTTTAAAAAATTAGCCAAAGAAATTAAAAAAGAATTGTCTGTTGGTGGTAGTTTTAAAAACGAAACGATTATTATTCAAGGTGATTATCGAGATAAAATAATGAATATCCTTAAAGAAAAAGGATTTAATGTAAAACGTGTTGGCGGATAATTAAAAAAGGCGTATTTAACGCCCTTTTTAAACTAACTTATATCAGCAATTACCTTTTTATAAGTTTCCATATCCGAATAAATTTCATCTTTTAGCGGATTTAATTTTTGCTTTCTAATTTTAATAATTTGATAAACAAACAATGCGACATTTACCGATAATGAAACAAAACTCACTGCAAAAAAGGCATTAGGATTGTGCGTTGTCGGAATAGGTGCAATTCTGTCTGCAAATTGTGGAAAAGTCATTACAAACATAATCCATAAAGATAGCGTTGATGCTCTATGTTGCAACCACGCTCCTTTTACAATAAAAAACGCAGGAATGGTACAGGACAACAACAATGCAACTCCACAATAAAAGGAATGGTCTGAAATACAATTATAAGTATAGGCAAAATTCCATAAATCATAAGCAATAATCCAAGCCCAAATCATATCTGGCCAAATCATATCTTTTGATTTACTGTTTGAAATTACAATTCCAAACCAACCACAAATCGTTAAAATATTCAATATTCCAGCAATTCCGTTCATTATATTCCAAGGACCTGACATTGTCCAAAGGTTTTCAACAGTTCCTCCTTCCCAAAGTCCGAAACTATACACTTGAAAATCTCTTATACAAGCCTCCAAAATATTAATCGCCAAAATTAAAGCAGGAAAAGTAAGCACCCATTTCTTTTTTGCCAAAGACGGAGTATAGCGTATCGCCATAAAACCAATAGAGCCAGCAAGTGCCGAATAAGTTTTAACCCAATTAAACCACGTACCTGTTCCGTATTCATTCCCAGCCGCTGCTGTTTTTGGCCATACATAAATAGTTAAAAAAGTAGGCAAAACAATAAAAAGGAAAATACCTCCCCATTTTGTTGTTCTTCCAAATTCGTTAAAAGCAATTAAAGTAAACGTAACCGCAACTAATATTGCCCAACCGCTCCAATCCGAAATTTCATATAAATAACTCATAACTTTTTATTTTAATGCTAAAATTTCTTTTCTGCGTTGGTTAAAATGCCAAATTAAGTAAGGCACACCAAGAATAATATTTATCAATCCCCAATAATAAATCACATTTTCATCTCGGAATTGTGATGAATCCATAATTGGTGTAAAAATATCGTAAGTTGCTCTAATTAAGATATGCATCGCCAACGTATATACTCGGGAAGTGATATAAAGTTCTGGGCGTCTTTTTATCACAGGATATAATTCTGCTGCCAATAAAATACATAATGAACTTGCTGCAAACCCTGTATTTTCAGCATATACAAAAGCAATATTCCAAGTGGTATATAAAAAGTTCCACATAGGATGCGTAAAAGCGATAAGGTCGCCATTCTTTTTCGAAAATTCCCAACCATCAGGTTTTTTTCCTATATATTTGAATACAGGCATTGTTAAAATAAGGATAACACCAACTGCTCCATTAAGATAGTTGTGCATGTTAAAATCTTTGATGGTAGCTTCCAAAATATTTATTCCAAGAATAGCGTACAATGTCCAAAGCACCCAATCTTTTCGGAAGATGCTCCACCAACCTTTTAATTTTTCAAAATTGGCGATACGAGCAGGACCTACAATTAAGGCTGTCGGAACAAGTACTGACACCGTTTTCACCCATCTAAACCACCCATCTAATTGGGCAAACCATAAAGGAAATGTAAAAAGGGACAATACCCAAAAAATCAGTGCGAATTTTTTGTTTTTACGCATAAACTCAATCATCAACATCAACAAAACAATGTAGGTTGTCATTGATACTAAATACTGCCAAATTGGAATTTCTAC
>PDWI01003020.1_pt1 | contig 24451 bp, 17 predicted proteins | sample 1430891 | NCBI WGS metagenome assembly PDWI01 (sample SAMN01162508, study PRJNA174530) | Oral metagenome, whole genome shotgun sequencing project. | biome: Marine environment; feature: Marine mammal; material: Swab sample of the gingival sulcus; isolation source: swab sample of gingival sulcus...
CATTATTTCCCAATCTTTTTCAGGATTTTCAAGTATACTTATCAGAAAAACATATTGCATAAGCAGGATTCTAATCATTGTAGCCAGTCCGGAAAAACTTTTTGTTATATCAATAAAAAGCTTTACCAGACACTAATAATTTTTTTTGTTTTTTTTGGAAAATATTTACGAATTTTCTGAATTCGCCTTGCTAATTGAAAAAAAATTGTTGCTTATTCGTGTTTTATAGATGTAATAGGATTTTCAATACTAACAATCAGAGCTTTATGCATAACAGTAATAAGAGCACCAATGCTGGCAACTATTGACGACAACAAAAACAACCACAAATTAATGTAATCTTGGTAGGCAAAACTGTTTATCCATTTATTAAGCAAAATATAGGCTAAAAGCCACGAAACAATATTGGCAAATATAATAATAAATGCAAATTCGCTTACTATGAGTTTGATTATTGAAAAAATAGATGCACCTAAACTTTTTCTGATGCCAATTTCGCGGGTTCTACATCCGGTAATGTACGAACTCAATCCCCAAATACCAAACAATGAAATTACAATGGACAATAAAGTGAATGTGCCAACCATTTCTACCAATACTTCTTCGCTTTGATAATGTTCTTCTAAAATATCGGTAAGTATTTGGTATTCAAATGGTTTCTGTATTTGCATTTCGTTCCAAACTCGCTCAATTGTAGAGATAGCACCTTTAATTTTACTGCCCGCTGTTTTTATAACAATATATTTTGTATCAGCGGTTTTATTTGTATTACTTCCATGTATTAATATCACAAAAGGTTCTATTTTGGAATGTAGCGACGAGGTATTAATATTGCTAAATACGCCCACAATTTTTACAATTCTACCGTCATTAACATAAGTGGTATTTAGTATGTCGGTAGGATTTTCATAATTCAAATAACTACACATTTCTTCGTTTACCAAAATTGCCAAACCCGATTTTATTTCCGATTCGTTAAAATTTCTACCTGCTACTATTTTTATACCCAAAGTTTCTACAAAATCGTCTCGAACAAACAATCCGGGAAAAAATTGATAGTCGGTATCAGGAGTGTTTTCGGGTACAAGATTATATGTATTGTAGCTCGAACCAATTATGTAGTTCATGGCTGTAACACCTTTTATATCCTGATTTTCAAGCAATTTATTTTTAAACTCCTCGTATCTGTTTGCCTCTTCAATGCCCGAATTAATTATTATTGTGTTACTTTTTTTAAAACCTAAATCGGCTGTTCTTAGATATTCCAGCTGGTCGCGTATGCCCAAAGTTGTTATTATAAGCAAAAGAGAAATACATAATTGCACAAATACCAGAATTTTACGTAAATGTAAAAATTGAGTTCCCAATATTAGATTGTTTTGAAGTAATTGCGTAGTTTTATGATCTGATAAAAATATGGCAGGATAAATACCGGACACAAATCCTGTGAAAACACCTAAAAACACGAGACTTATGCTTGTCTCAAAATTAAAACGAAAATTAATAGTTACCAATCCATCTGTAAGATAGCTTAAAAACGGCAAAATTAATTCGACCAACGACATGGCAATAAATAAGCTAATAAACGAAACAGACACAGATTCTATCAGAAATTGCTTTATTAAGTCTATTTGGCTTGCTCCCACAGCTTTACGTATTCCTATAAACTTTGCTCTGTCGATAGCACCAGCCGTTAGCAAACTCACAAAATTGATAATTGCAATGAAAAGTATGAGAAAAGCAAGCACTGCTAACAGTTTAACATAAAAAACATTACCGTTTTTTTCAATTTCGTAATCTAAATGCGAACGTAGATGAATATCGCCCAAAGCCTGTAATTTGAATTGAAAATTGTCGGCTTCATAGCCGTATTTATCTGTTGTTAAATGGTTTAACTTTTGTTGAAACTGCTTTGTTCCAACTCCTTTTTTAAGTACAATATATGTCCAACACGGATTCCACATCCAACTATTCAACATCCTATTTTCTTTGCTAAATAAAATGGGTAAACTTGAAAATGATGCTAAAAAATCAAATTTAAAATGCGATTGATGCTTCACATCTTCTAATATTCCACTTACGGTAAACTCATATTTTCCATCAACAATTAGTTTTTTACCAATAGGATTTTGATTTTTGAAGTATTTTAGAGCAGTTGATTGGGTTAGTAAAATGCTAAACGGTTTTTTGAGTGCCTCAGCTTTGTCGCCTGCAATCATTTGAAAATCAAAGACATCAAAAACCGAAGAATCGCAATAGAAAAATCGTCTTTCGTTGTGAACTTCGTTTTTATAGCTAACCAAAAATTGCGAACGTTGTAAGTTGAAAAATCGCACATAAGATTCGATATATTCGCCATATTCGTGTGCCAATGTTGGTGCCAATGGAAATGCTTGACTTGCCGATTCTTCGCCCACGCCGTTGAAGTCAATCAAACTGACCACGCGATAGGTTCTGTCCGATTTTGAGTGATACTTGTCGTAGCTGTATTCATCATAAACATACAAAATTATAATAATAAATGATGCCATTCCTATGGAAAGCCCAATTAGATTGAGAAAAGAATACGATTTATATCTGAAAACTTTACTTATGTATGATGTAATGACGCTGTAAATCACTGTTTTACTTATTAATTTAGCTTTAATCCCTCTGTGCAATTACCACAAATATCTATATTTTTTCTGTTGCTAAAAACTTTTTTTCTAAAATTTGTGTATTTTTCTGAATACCATATTTCTTTAAAACTATTGTTATTGATATTTCCCATTTTATATTTCGCGCCTTTGTCGAAACAGCAAGGCAATACATCGCCCGATGCAGTTATTACAGGATTTGTCCACAATCGCCAACAACGATTTCGTAGTTTTGATTTGATGCGATATTTACCGTTGGGCATTTTTTTATAGCGCGAGAACTTGTCATTTTTAGGAATTAGGGCGTTTCCATTTTCAAAATTGTAAATTTGGGCTGTTTTCAACACAATTTTGTCCACGCCTACATGTTTTGCCAATTTTTTTGCATCGTTTACTTGATGTTCATTTTCGGCAGTAAGCAAAAATTGGAATATAATTTTGGGGTATTTATGTTTCCCGCGTTTTTTTTCGGCAACTAATAATTTTGCACCTCTAATAACTTCCGATAATGAACCTCCAACTCTGTATTTTTCGTAAACTTCCTGTGTTGTTCCGTCCAGTGAAATAATCAATCGCTTCAATTTTGATTGAAAAAGCTTAGTAACGTTTTTTTCGGTAAAATAGTGTCCGTTGGTAGAAATAACGCTGTAAATATTCTTATCTGATGCACAGCTTATCATTTTGTAAATTAGCGGATTAATAAATGGTTCGCCCTGAAAATAAAATGTAATATTTACTATGTAATTGCTTAATTCATCAATAATTTTTTTGTATAAATCAAAGGACATATTCAGCTTTTTGATGGCAAATTTATGCTTTCCCACCGGACATTCTCTACACGACAAATTACATTGATTTGCCGGTTCTACCGACACCGACATTGGTTGTCCCCAAATTATTATGCGTTTTGTCAATACGGTTACAACATAGCTGACAGCAAGCAAAATTATGTTAAATATTTTCTGTACCAAATGTGTGTTTTAATCAATTAACAATGAATAATTAGCAATGAACAATTAGCGTGCGAAAGCCATTTGCTAATTGCTAATTGCACATTGTTAATTGATGCACCGTTCACTAATTTCCGCCAAATTCCATTAAGTAGGCTTTAATAAAATTATTTAAATCGCCGTCCATAACAGCCTGCACATTGCCGGTTTCGTAGCCTGTTCGCAGGTCTTTCACCATTTTGTATGGGTGCATCACGTAGGAGCGAATTTGCGAACCCCACTCAATTTTTTTCTTGCTTCCCTCAATTTTTGCCTGCTCCTCTTGTTTTTTGCGCAGTTCAAGTTCGTATAAATGCGATTTCAGCAGGCGCATAGCATTTTCCTTATTGCTTAATTGCGAGCGAGTTTCAGTATTTTCAATCACAATTCCCGATGGCTCGTGCCTAAGTCGCACACCTGTTTCCACTTTGTTTACATTCTGCCCTCCGGCACCGCCCGAACGATAAGTTTCCCACTTAATATCAGCCGGATTTATGTCAATTTCAATAGTTTCGTCAATCATTGGAGTAACAAAAACCGATGCAAAAGTGGTGTGGCGTTTATTGGCAGAATCAAATGGCGAAAGACGCACCAAACGATGAACTCCGTTTTCACTTTTAAGCATTCCGTAGGCAAATTCGCCCTCAAACTCAATGGTTACGGTGCTGACACCCACAATTTCGCCGTCTAAACGATAAATTTCTTTCACTTTGTAGCCGTTTTGCTCGCCCCAACGAATATACATGCGCATAAGCATAGCCGTCCAATCAAGACTTTCAGTGCCACCTGCTCCCGAATTTATTTTCAGAACAGCACCTAAGGCATCTTCCTCATTTCTAAGCATATTGCGCGACTCCAAATCCTCTACCAAAGCCAAACATCGCTCAAATTGCTTAATCACATCTGCTTCCGATGCTTCGCCTTCTTGAAAAAACTCATCTAAAACAAGCAAATCATCAACAGCATTTTCAACCTGTTCATAAGCCGTAGTCCAATTTTTAATGGAGCGAACTTTGCGCATTTGTTGTTCCGCTTTTTTTGGGTTTTCCCAAAAGTCGGGAGCATGAGTTTTTTCCTCTTCGTTTTCAAGTTCTATTAATTTGGCATCAATGTCAAAGATGCCTCCTTAACGCTTGCTTGCGCTCAACTATATCGGCTATTTGGTCTTTTAAAATCATAATATTTGAATGAATTTGTGTAAATCGTAATTTTAAAGATACAAAGATGCTAATTTTAGACTAAAAAACTATAAATGATGTTTTATTTTTTTACAAATTGAACATTCTATTAGCAAATAAAATACTCATTATTAAAATATAAACAATTCATTAATAACTCGTTATAACAAACTAATTTCTAATTTTAATGTTTATCATTTTTTTTTAAAATCATAAAATTTTGGTATAAATATCAAATTAATTCAGGGCTTGTTCATAAAAAAATAGTCAGAAGACGGAAGACCGAAGACCGAAGCGAGCAGCCATCTTCGGACTTCGGTCTTCCGTCTTCAAACCTTTTTTCTATATGTTCAACCTTTTTTAACAGCAACATTATCAAATAGATACTAATTTTCATGAAAAAGCCCTGCAAATTAATTTACGTTTTTTCAATCTAATTTATTTATTTTGTAATTTGTTGGTAAACCAACATTTTTAGCTCATACAAAAACATAAAAAATGGATATATCTATTGTAGTTTCGATATACAACGAAGAAGAATCATTAAAAGAATTATTTAATTGGATATCTAAGGTGATGACAGCCAATAAGTTTAGCTACGAGTGTATAATGGTTGATGATGGCAGTACCGATAAATCGTGGGAAATAATTCAAGACCTAAAAAAGCAAAACGATGAAATTGTAGGCATTAAATTTCTTAAAAACAATGGAAAATCTGCTGCCATGTATTGTGGATTTGAAGCAGCAAAAGGCGATATTGTTATAACAATGGACGCTGATTTGCAAGATAGCCCCGATGAAATACCGGAACTTTACAAAATGATAAAAGACGATGGTTACGACTTGGTTTCGGGCTGGAAAAAAAAGCGACACGACCCACTTTCAAAACGCTTGCCAAGCAAAATTTACAATTGGACGGCTCGCAAAGTAACCGGTTTGCACCTACATGATATGAATTGTGGACTAAAAGCCTACAAAAATAAGGTTGTGAAAAGCATTGAAGTATTTGGCGACATGCACCGATATATTCCCGTTTTGGCAAAAAGTTCGGGTTTTTCAAAAATTGGCGAAAAAGTAGTTAAGCATCAAGCTCGAAAATATGGTGTGAGCAAATTTGGCTTATCTCGCCTCGTTACAGGCTATCTTGATTTGCTTACAGTGGTTTTTATATCGAAATTCGGCAAACGACCAATGCACTTTTTTGGCACAATAGGAACTTTGTTTTTTTTAATAGGATTTGGCATTTTAGCCTATTTGTCGTTTGCTAAATTTGTATTTTTACAATATAATATGACCGATAGACCAATATTTTACTTTGGTTTTTTATCAATAATTTTTGGAACACAGCTATTTCTAACAGGCTTTCTATCGGAACTAATTTCACGAACTTCAACCGACCGTAATTTATATCAAGTTGAAGAACGGATTTAGATATTTAATACAAATCTTAGCTGAAATAAATATCTTAATTTCAATAACTTATAAAACATTATAAAAACAAAAATATTACATAATTTTAAGATAAACATCAATAAAAATAGATAGTTTAACCTAAGTTTTTAACGATAAATACAAAGCAATTGCCGCCTGATTATAAATTTGACAATACAGAATGCGGACAAAAATATAATTTTATGATAAATATATTTTGATATTGTGAATTATAATGATATTTTTGCAATCCTGCACTTAGTAATATGCGAATAGTGAAAGATATTGATATGCAAACTAAAATTATTTTGTAACAAGTATCAATACCCCGTTATTTTTTTATAAATACCTAATAGTAAAGGCTTTGCAATACGCAAGCTAAGTTTAGTAACATCTTATTTATCAGGGCATTATATCGTAATTTACAATTCGTTATTGAACGGAGTGTTGCAGTATTTTAAAAGTAAAAAAAATGTTTCTTTATCACTCAAAAATCAATCAAACAAAACATTATTTTTTATCATTTAATAAGTAAATACATGGATATAACTCAACTTAATCCACAGCAATTAGAAAAAGCATCAAGTATGCTAAAAGCGATGGCGCACCCTGTAAGAATAAGCATATTAGGCTTTTTGCAAAAGCACGACAAACTCACTGTTACAGAAATACATAGTAAACTTGGGATTGAACAATCTACCACGTCTCATCATCTGGGAATTTTAAAAGACAAGGGTGTGCTAATATCAGAACGAGTAGGCAAAAATACGTTTTACTCTTTGCGAACATCAATATTATCTGATGTAGTCAATTGCGTTGGCAAATGCGCATCAGTGTAACCCAAATTATGTATTAAAACTTAATTGTAAGCATTCAACTTACAGTAAAACAACAATTTACATTGTAAACTAAGAATATTGTTTTGACGTAAGTTGAGTGCTTAATAGATTTTCTAATGCGTATATTTAGAGTTTCTTTATTTTTGGGAATTATTAACCGGCTTTTTGCAACAACTTTAAAAATATTTCTCCGAAACAATCCTAGTTCTCAATTTTAAATTCTCAATTATAAACAGATGCAACAAATTAAAATATTATTGTTACTTAGCTTGTTGGCAATAGCTCAATTAGCACATACACAGGTAGATAAAGTGTTATCGGCAGGGTCGGAATATGATTTAATTTATCATAAATTGAATTTGGAAGTAGATCCGGCAGTAAATTTCATAAAAGGTAATATCATCACATATTTTAAGCCGATAAACGACCATACTTCAACTATTTCGTTTGACTTGGCACAGAAAATGAACGTTGATTCGGTAATTTATCATGGTAAAAAATTAAATATTAAACACGAAAACAATATTGTGAACATAAAACTGCCCGAAGAATTATCGAAAGGTGTATTAGACTCTATTTCGGTTATATATTCAGGTAAGCCCGCTTCGTTAAACGGTTTTGGCAGTTTCTCGGTTAGGAAACATAAAGATACGCCTATAATGTGGACATTATCAGCTCCTTATGGCGCACGTGATTGGTGGGCATGTAAGCAAAGCCTCTATGATAAAGCTGATTCTATTGATTTAATATTTACACACCCAAAAGAATATAAAGTAGCAAGCAATGGCGTACTTATATCGGAAAAAGTAATTAAAAATAAAAAAATTACTCATTGGAAACATAGATACCCTATTACGGAATATTTAATAGCTTTTGCAATAACTAATTACACAGTTTACAATGATTATGTGCCTTTAAATGAGCATGATACAGTAGTAGTAACCAACTATGTATATCCTGAAAATAGAAGTGCAAAACATCAAAGTAAGGCGGTAATAGACATCATGCAATTATATAGCCGATTGTTTATAGATTATCCGTTTAAAAAAGAAAAATACGGACATGCTCAATTTGATTGGGATGGCGGAATGGAACACCAAACCATGAGTTTTATGCAGTCGCTAAATTTCAGTTTAATTGCTCACGAGCTTGCTCATCAATGGTTTGGCAACTACATAACTTGCGGCAGCTGGAAAGATATTTGGCTCAACGAGGGATTTGCCACTTATTGCGAATATTTAAATTATGAAAAAAATCTGGGCAACTACGACCCTGTAAACTGGAAACACTACAAAATTAGCCACATTACAGGAACGAATGGCGGTTCGGTGTATGTAGATGATACCACTTCGGTTAATAGAATTTTCTCGTCTCGACTAACTTACGCCAAAGGAGCAATGGTGCTTCACATGCTTAGACAAGAAGTTGGCGATTCAGCCTTTTTTAAAGGAATTAAAAACTACTTAACTGACGAAAAATTGGTAAATGGTTTTGCTAAAACTCCCGATTTTCAACATCATATAGAAAAGGCAGCCAATAAAAAACTTGATTATTTTTTCAATAATTGGATATACGGACAAGGTTTTCCTATTTATGGCATAACTTGGGGACAAAATGAAAAGAATGATTTATATTTAAAAATCCACCAACAACCGTCGCATAATTCTGTTAAATTTTTCAAGTTAAATGTACCAATTCGCTTTGTTGGCGAAAACAAGGATACAGTTTTGGTTTTTAACAATACAAAAAATGATGAAGAATTTACATCTGAGTTAGATTTTAAGGTTAAAAAAATTATTTTCAACCCAAATAAAGATATAATTGCTATAATGACAGCAAAAAATGAAGTTGAAAATACTACCGGCGTTGTAATTATGCCAAATCCTGTGGATAATCAATTAAATATAAGTTTAAATAATCTTAGCGAAGTACATAAGGTAAGTATTCATGACATTTCGGGTAGAGCAGTTAAAGAATTTTCGGTTAAAAACGACGATAGTAAACTGAATTTTAATGTTAGAAATTTAAGAAAAGGTGTCTATTTTGTGGTAATAAAAGGAAAAAAACATATTTTTATAGAAAAAATATTTAAAAATTAAAATATTGATAATCAATGATTTAATCTATTTAAGCAAAAAAACATATAAAAAAATTGCAAAAAGATTTGGTAGTTATATAAATGTGATATACTTTTGCACTCGCGATAAAGACAAAACACGTAACAAAATATAGTGCGAGGTAGAGCAGTTGGTAGCTCGTCGGGCTCATAACCCGGAGGCCGCAGGTTCAAGTCCTGCCCTCGCTACCTAAGCAGAGTTCACTTTTTAATTAAAGTGGACTCTTTTTTTTGTGTCTAAAATTGAGCAGAATACGATTCAGGGAAAAGCAACCTTATGAACCCGTTATAATCTGTCCATTCGGCTGGCATCTAAGCGAAGAAAGATAAAAAGCAATATAGTAAACGACCACAGAGACGAACCTCCATAGCTAAAAAATGGTAGCGGAATGCCAATAACCGGCGTAATTCCAATAGTCATTCCGATATTAACAGCAACGTGGAAGAAAATTATTGACGCTACAGAATAGCCATAAATGCGATACATTTTCCGCCGTTGTCTATCGGCTAATATTATCAACCTGATGAGCAAAATTGCATAGGCAACTATTACAAGCGAACTTCCAACAAAGCCCCATTCCTCGCCTACCGTGCAGAAAATAAAATCGGTTTCTTGCTCCGGCACAAAGTCGAATTTGGTTTGTGTGCCTTGCAAAAAGCCTTTGCCGTCAATTCCGCCCGAACCTATTGCTATTTTCGACTGATTAACATTATAGCCAACTCCACGCGGGTCGCTTTCTATGCCTAAAACAACATTGATGCGTGTGCGCTGATGTTTTTCGAGAATATTATTGAAAATATATTCAACCGAAAAAGTAAACATTATTGCAACAACAAAAGTTCCGGCAATAATATGATAATTTCGCCATCGTAGTTTAAATGCCGGATATATTAAAACCAAAAGGTAAATAACTATGGAATAAACAATTAATCGAATTTTACCTAAATGGAAAACATCTACATTGAAACTTAATAACATGCCTAATAATATGGCATAAGAAATAGTTGAAATGTTTACTAGTTTGTTTCGATATACTACAATAATAACGAGCATAATAAAACATGCCACCACTGTAAAAGTGGCTAATAAACCAAATAACAACACGCTCAAAAACAGACTTACGAATGCAAAACCAATAATTAAAAGTAATGGCGAAAGCCCCTCGCGAAACAATACAATAATAAAAGCACTATAAACTAATGCAGAACCTGTGTCGTTTTGCAGAATTATCATTAGCATAGGTAATACAATAATGGCAGAGGTTTTCAGGAAATTATTTATATTACCTATCTTATAGCCGTATTCACTCATGTATTTTGCAATAGCCAAAGATGTGGCAACTTTCGTAAATTCAGCAGGTTGTATCATAAAACCGCCTATCACAAACCACGAACGAGCACCATTAAATTCGCGCCCAAACAGCAACACCGAGATTAAAAGCAGTATAGCAAAAGCGTAAATAGGATACGCCAGAAGTTCGTACACCTTACTGTCGATTACCAAAAGCGCAATAATTAGAATAACTGCTACCGAAATCCACAGCAATTGCTTACCGTATTGTTGGCTGATATCTAAAATGCTTTGATGTTCTTCGTTATAAACTGCTGCATATATGTTTATCCAACCAAAAATAACCAAGACTGAATAAAGCAATACCGACCACCAATCTAACTGTTTTAATATGTCCGACGAACGTTCCACTTTATTAAATAATATTATAAATCCAAGTTGAAAGTTGAAAAATATTTATTAACACCCCTAAGTTTTTTAACTTTTACTTTTTAACTCTTACTTTCCTATAAATCTTCGTATATAATTTGCGAATTTAGCATTTTCTCTTCAAGAAAAGGTCTTGATATAGAATCTGTTAAATATTTTTCTATCATTAAGCTGGCAATAGGTGCTGCATATCGCGAACCAAAACCGGCATTTTCTACATAAACGGCAATGGCAATTTTAGGATTATACTTTGGTGCAAAAGCAATGAAAATAGAATGGTCTTTGCCTTGCGGATTTTCAGCAGTTCCTGTTTTACCACAAATAGCAATATTGGGCAAATATGCTACACGCGCCGTGCCTGAGGTTACAACCAATTCCATGCCGTCTATCACCGGCTCAAAATATTGTTGGTCTATTTTAGTGAATTGTTTTTCGTAAAAACGTTTGTCTAAGCTTTTTACTTCTCCACCTATCGACTTGATAATGTGAGGAATATAATAAAAGCCTCTGTTGGCAATCGTTGCACACATATTGGCTAATTGCAATTGGGTAACACCTATTTTTCCTTGTCCGATAGCCATAGAAACCAAGCGCAGCGGCTTCCATTGCTTGCCTTTAAACGACCTATCGTAATATGATTTGGGATAAAGAGTTCCTCGCGATTCATAAGGCAAATCAATGTTGAGCTTTCTGCCAATGCCGAAAGCCAATAAATGTTCGCGCCAATTTTGGTAGGCATGGCTTATCGAATCGAATTTGTCGTCTTGCAACACTTTCATAAATACCTGAGAATAATAGGCATTGCACGAGCCTTGAATGGAACGCAAAAAACTAACCGCGCCACCATGATGACAATGCTGATGAAAACTCCCCACGGAATATCCGCCATTGCAGGGCAAACTTGTGTTGGTAGTAATTACGCCCTCTTGCAAACCTATTAAAGCTTGCACGGTTTTAAATGTTGAGCCCGGAGGATTATACTTTCCCAATAAAGCTCTGTTATATAGAGGTTTATCTTTATTGCGGCTTAAATTACGGTAGTTTTTTGTTCTTTCTCTGCCCACGAGTAGTTCGGGGTCGTAGCTGGGGCTGGTTAAAAGTGTTAATATTTCGCCAGATGCAGGTTCTATGGCAACTATACTTCCTTTTTTGTTTTTCATAAGAAGCTCGCCATATTCTTGCAGTTTTGCATCAATAGAGGATATTAAATTTTTGCCCGATTTGGCATCTTTGTCGTATTTTCCGTTTTTATAACTTGCTTTTACGCGGTTGTGAACATCTACCATTCGTATTTTTACACCTTTTTCGCCTCGCAAAACTTCTTCATACGATTTTTCAATTCCACTTCTGCCTATATAGTCGCCCGCCTTATAATAATCATCGTGGTTGGTGATGGAAGTATCTACTTCGCTAATGTAGCCCAAAATATTGGCAGCAATAGGTCGCTGATAAGCTCTTAGTGTTCTCGAATTTAGGTAAAAACCTTTAAACTTATATAAATTTTCTTGCAATAATGAATATTCCTTAAAATCAACAGCTTGCAGGATAATACTCGGCTTATATCGCGAATATCTTTTTGCTTTTCGTATTTTTTCTTTTAAACTTTTTTTGTCAATATGTAAAAATCGACAGAGCAATAAGGTGTCAAATTTTTCAATTTTTTTAGGAATAATACTTATATCGAATACAGATTTATTATACACCAAAAGCTCACCTTTTCGGTCGAAAATCAACCCGCGTGTAGGGTATTCAATTACATGTCGGAACACATTATTTTCTGCCGACAATTTATAATCGGAATCTAAAACTTGCAGTGTAAACAACCTTACAATATAGATAAAAAACACTAAAATAAATAGTGCAATCACAATAACTTGTCTATGTAGTTGATTTTTGTCCACTGTTAAATTAAGAATGAAAAATTTTAAATTTTTCTATTTTCTAAAAATAATATATTGACTAATAACAATTAACAAAATTGTAATAAAACTGCCTAACAATATTTTTATTATTGTGTAATACCACAACGAAATATTGTAGTCTGACATGACATAATAAAAGGCTTGTTGCAGAAATACAAGAATAACCGAATATTTAAGAAACCAAACAATTCCCATATAATAGATTTTAGGAAATGTGCCAATTTCGTATCCGTCTCGTGGAGCAAGCGATTTTAAAACCGTTGGACGCAAAAATGCCATAAACACAGTTGATGCCGCGTTTAAACCCAATGAATCGGAAAAAATGTCAATCGTAAAACCCAAAATAAAAGCTATACTAATAAGAAACCAGTCGGGAGTTTCGTAGGGAAGCAATAATATGAAAAGCAAGAAAAATAAGGGAGTTACACCTATACTTGTAATCTCAATATAATTAAAAACAACTATTTGAAGAATAGCTATTACAAAAAAAGCCAATGTATTTTGTAGTAAAATATTAATATTCATCTTCCGCTATTTTTTCAAGTAAAATTTGTTCTCTCATATTTTTATTATTTACCACATACACATTTTCAATACTTTTCATATCAGTTATTAATCTAAGATCAATATCAAAAAAGTTGGTACTTCCGTTTTTAGTAAATTTAGAAATAACGCCTATTGGTATGTTGGCAGGAAAAATAGAAGAAAATCCGCTTGACACTATCGTATCGCCCTCCGAAAGTGTTAGATGATTGGGAATGCCCGACAATTTGGCATATCTGTAACTATCGCCCTCCCAATGAACTGTGCCAAAAAAATTCTGATTTTTTAGTTTCGCACTTATTCCGATACGTTCGTTCAAAATTGATACTACCAGCGAATAATGTTTTGATGTAGCAACCACAACACCCACTATACCATCAATTCCGATAACTGCAAAATCTTTTTCAACGCCATCTTTATCGCCTTTGTCGATTGTTATAAAATTTCGACTTTTAGAAACCGTATTTTTTATAACCTTAGCATTTAGATATGCAAAATTATAGGCACTCGAAGTGTCTGTTTTAAAGGTATCTTGATTTAAAGCATGTTTTAAACTTTCAAGTTCGTTAATTAGTCGGTGATTTTCTTTTACAAGCTGATTATTTTGCTGCGATAGTTCAAAATACGAATTTAAATTATTAATGTTAGTACTGATAAAGCCCGACACCGCATTAGCAGATGAAAAAAAAGCCTTTCTCTTTGTATGATCCGAAGAAATAACCATTTTCAATGATACAACTTCAAATAATACAAATAATATAAAAAAATGAAATCTTACGATGAGATTTAATAGCTTTCTCACAAGTTTTTGTCAATTAATAATTAAAAAAGCAAGCTGAAAAGTTAAATGATTATGCTTTTGGCTGTTAGCTGTTGGCTTTTAGCTCTTGGCTATTGTAAAAAGACAAAGTCTTTTTACAATCAAAGCAAAAGGCTAAGGGCTAAAAGCCAAACGCCCGAAACAAAAAACTCCGCAAACCATATAGGATTCACTCATTTTTTATTTTCAACTTAAAATTTTATTTTTTCAAAAATGGGAATTTATCGGTATTTTTAAGTGCAATTCCCGTGCCTCTTGCAACTGCATGAAGCGGGTCGTCGGCAATATGCACCGGAATATCGGTTTTGGCAGACAATCGGGTGTTTAAGCCACGCAAAAGTGCGCCACCACCGGCAAGATAAATACCTTTGCTGTAAATATCAGAGAACAATTCGGGCGGAGTATCTTCCAAAACGCTCAATATTGCGGTCTCAATTTTCACCAAAGATTTATCCAAACAATGAGCAATTTCCTCGTGCGAAACAGGTATTTCCACCGGCAATGCTGTCATCTGATGAGGTCCTCTAACGATAAAATCCTCCGGCGGTTCTTTCAAATCGGTAATAGCCGCACCCACATTTATTTTTATTGCTTCGGCAGTGCGTTCGCCTACCTTTATGTTGTGCTGATGACGCATGTATTCTTGTATTTCTTGCGTAAAATCGTCTCCGGCAGTTCTTATTGATTTGCTGGCAACTATTCCGCCCAACGAAATCACGGCAATTTCGGTAGTTCCACCGCCAATGTCTATAATCATGCTGCCCTCCGGAGCTTGCACATCAACGCCTATTCCGAGCGATGCCGCCATTGGTTCTTGTATCAAATAAACATCGCGCGCACCTGCATGCTCCGATGAGTCGCGCACGGCTCTTATTTCTACTTCCGTACTTCCCGATGGTATGCAAATCACTATTTTTAAAGAAGTTGTAAACAAATGGTTTTTCTGACTTGCCATTTTTATCATTTCTCTAATCATCAGTTCGGCTGCGTTAAAGTCGGCAATAACTCCATCTCGCAACGGACGAATAGTTCTAATATTTTCGTGAGTTTTGCCCTGCATTTGCCTCGCTTTTTTACCTATGGCTATCAATTTGCCCGAATTATTGTCGATAGCTACTATTGAGGGTTCATCTACTACTATTTTATCATTTTGTATAATAATTGTGTTGGCGGTTCCTAAGTCTATTGCAATTTCTTGCGATAAAAGTGAAAAAATTCCCATATCGTTTTTGTCTTTTTAATGTTTAAAATGTCTAATTCCTGTAAATACCATTGCAATTTTGTTGTTGTTGCAAAAATCAATTGTTTCTTGGTCGCGTATTGAGCCACCGGGCTGTACAACTGCTTTAATACCCTCTTTATGAGCAATTTCTACCGAATCGGCAAACGGGAAAAAAGCATCTGATGCCATCACCGCACCTTGCAAATCCAATTTAAAATACTTTGCCTTTTCTATGGCGTGTTTCAAAGCATCTACTCTTGATGTTTCGCCCACACCGCTTGCTATTAATTGCTTATTTTTAGCCAGCACTATGGCATTCGATTTTGAATGCTTTACCAAAATATTTGCAAAAGCCAAATCGGAATATTGCTCTTCGTTTGGCTCTTCGTTAGTAACCACTTTCATATCCTCTTTGCTTTCTACTTTGGTATCTTTTTCTTGCACCAACAATCCGTTTAAAATGCTGCGATATTGCGTTTTAGGCAATTCGCTTGGTTTATGAATTAGTATTATTCTGTTTTTCTTTGTTTTCAATATTTTTAATGCGCCTTCGGCATAGCTTGGCGCAATGATTACTTCAAAAAATAATTTGTTTATTTCCTCTGCTGTCTCTTCGTCAATCTCTTTGTTGGCAACCAAAACGCCTCCGAATGCCGACACAGGGTCGCCTGCCAATGCCAATTTCCATGCTTCGATAAGCGTGTCGGCACTTGCCACTCCACAAGCGTTATTGTGTTTCAATATTGCAAATGTTGTTCCTGAAAAATCATTTATCAAATTTATGGCAGCATCAATATCAAGCAAATTATTATACGAAATTTCTTTGCCGTGAATTTGTGTTAAAATTTCATCTAAATTGCCAATAAAATGTGCTTTTTGATGTGGATTTTCGCCATAACGAAGAGTTTTTGCTGTTGCAAAATAATTATGAATGGCAGTATCATATTTCGATGATACTTCAAAAGCATCTTTTGCAAGCTGTTTGCGCTGTTCCAAGCTCAATTCGCCATTTTGTTTTTGCAACAATTCTAAAAGTTGTTTATACTGATTTTTTGATGATATTACGGCAACATCTTTGAAATTTTTGGCAGCTGCTCTGATTAGCGAAATTCCTCCGATGTCTATTTTTTCGATTATTTCCTGTTCGCTTGCATCTGATTTCACAGTTTCCTCGAAAGGATACAAATCTACAATTACCAAATCAATTTCAGGTATTTCATACTCATCAAGCTGCTGCAAATCAGAGGCTTCTTCTCGGCGCGACAAAATTCCGCCAAACACTTTTGGGTGCAAAGTTTTCACTCTTCCGCCCAAAATCGAAGGATAAGACGTAAGCTGCTCTACGGCAGTAACCTCCACGCCCTGTTGCTCTATAAACGACTGCGTTCCACCCGTTGAATATATCTTAACTCCCAGATTATTAAGTTCTTTTACTATTTGTTCTAAATTATCTTTGTAATAAACCGAAACAAGAGCCGATTTAATTTTTTTCATGCCACTCATAATGATTTTTTTTATTTAATGCGGCAAAGATACTATTTTTTTATATATATTCAATTATTAATGTACAATATTCAATAACTTATTTTAATTTACCAATTTTCATACCTAAATATCGTGCTCTAAAAGTATAATTTTATTGCTCATCGTTCAAGTGTAACGAGTCGTAAATTTTAAACACCAAATCGGCTTCAAAACCTCTGCTTTGCACAAATCTTATAGTTTTTTCTTTTAATTTGAATAAATCTTTTTCTTTATTTTTTAATAATGATATTTTATTGATTATTAGATATTTACATGTATCAAAATAATCTTCACTGTTAATTTTATCTAAATTATTTTGTATTAATTCCTGCGCTATTCCTTTTGCTTTTAAGGTGTAGGCAATTTTTATTTTTCCCCATTTATTTAGGCTAAATTTGTCGCGAACAAAGAACTTAACGTAACGATTTTCGTCAATAAATTTTTCAGCAACTAAACTTGACAAAATGTCGTCAAAATTAGCAGCAGAAACTTTCCATTGTACCAATTTTTGTCGAATGTCGGCTTTGCAATATTCACGTTTGGCACACAATGCTTGTGCTTTTTTTAATGCCTCGTTTTTTGTTAATTGCTTCATGCCGCCTGTTTAAGTTAAAATTTAAAAGTTATAAATTAAAAAAAAGTTAAGAAGAAAAAGGCTGTAATGTTTATTTTTCTTTGTGGTGAATTTCTATTATTTTTACAAAAAAAAATCATTCTTAATTCTTAATTTAATTCGGTTGTTCAAAATACGCCATTATATTTTCTTCCAAATTCAAATAATAAACAATTGATTTTTTACTTTTTTCTTTATAAAGCAAAACCCCATCGTGAGGCAAATACTCGTATTTTTTTGTCTTAAAAGTTCTGCCTTTCGAGCCATTTTTAACATTGTAATCTCCTAAATACCAAGCACCTCCCTTTTTACCGTGCCAAATTCGCTTTATCGACACGTTTTCATCAAAATTATAAACCAGCGGCTTGGTTTCATTGTCTAAAAATATTAATAATTTAGTATTTTTATTAGTATTATTGGTTAAAACACAAGCCCAATCCTCGTGGTCATTATTATTAAAATCAGCTTTTAAAATAGAATTAAATTCAAATGTTTTTTTATTTAAAGCCTTCAATTTCCACTCTATATTTACCTTTCTAAATAAATTATTAGTTGCAAAAAAATAGCGCAACAGCTTTTTATATTTAATAGGTGTAAGTATTTGAGCTTCATTATTGCCAAACATGGCATTTATTTGCTCATAAATCTTGGGTTTTGCCAAATTTTCTAACGGAATAAAGCCCGAATTACCTCTCAAACTTACCACTTTTAGCCATCTTTGGTCGTCATCTTGGTCAGAATTGGTGTTTTTTATCACTTTCACCGTTTCGCCATACCGCAATTTTTCAATTGATTTTGAATTAAAATCGGCATTATTATACAATTTTTGTTCGTGTCCTATCACGTGTCGCATATCGCTTTTTATCATAAAATAAAAACCAACGGCAATGGTTACAAAAAATGAAACCGACAATATAATAAGCACTAAATTTCGCCAAAATGCTCTGTTGAAAACCGGTGGTTTCACATGGTCTTCGTCCGACAAATCATATATTTTAGTTTTCAAATTTAGCGGAATTTCGATGCGTGCATTTCTATTTATTCCCAAAAGGGCTTTGCTAAATTCGTCGCACGATTGATACCGGTCTTCGGGTTGTTTTTGCGTTGCTTTTTTTATAACCTTGCACATTGCAGGCGAAACTCCCACATAAAAATCTTTCGGATTTGGGAAATCGTAATTCACTATCGAGTCGAATAAATCGTATTCCGAACTTTTTTCGTCATAAGGCAATTGCCCCGTTAGCATTTGAAACAATGTTACGCCCAACGAATAAATATCTGTGCGATAATCAAGCTCCTCGCCTTTCACCTGCTGCGGACTCATAAACATGGTTGTTCCCACTTTTAAACCAGTTTTGGTTAATCTTGGCGACTGACTATCAGCTTTTTTCGCAATTCCGAAATCTAAAATTTTAATATTATTTTGTTTATTTATAATAAAATTTGAGGGTTTTATATCTCGATGAAAAATATTTTGAGAATGTGCATACGACATGGCATCTAAAATTTTTAGGAACATCGAAATTGCCTTATTTTCAAGTATCGGACCGCTTGTGGTTTCTATATAATCAGCCAAAGTTTCGCCTTGCACATACTCCATTATTATGTAATGATTTTCGGGAGTTTCCACATAATCGTAGAGCGCAACAATATTTTGATGTTGCAATTTTGACAATATAAATGCCTCGTGCCTAAAACGTTCGATAATATCAGGATTATTCCGAAGCATCGGGTTTAGGTCTTTGATAGCAACCTCGCGATGCAAATATTTGTGAACTCCAAGATATATGCTCCCCATTCCACCCTCGTCAATCAATTCATTTATTTGGTAGTTCTGGACTTCTGTTCCTATCATTTTTTTAGTTTTTTTATTTTAATTAGCTTTGCCAAGTTCTAATGTATTGTTTGGGCTTAGCGGAATAATAATTTCTAAACCAACTTTTAAATATTTTGTATTAATATCATTGGCTTTTTGAATGTCTATTTCGCTGATTTTAAACTTTTTAGACAACCATTCAATATTATCGGCAGGCGTTACTACTACTATCGTTTTTATTGGGATTTTTATATGAATTGCTTTATCCAAATGCTTAATATTAGGATTTAGCTCTTCTAATTTTGATTTACTAATATTGAATTTGTGGGCTAAACTTTCCCACGTGTCGTTTTTTTTGGGTGTGTAAGCTATTATTTCAGTTAATTGAAACTGTTTTTTTGTAAAATTATTTTTTGGTTGCCGGTTTATTTCTGTACCATTATCATTTATTCCTGCAAAAAACGACCAAACTAAAAGCACGAGAATGGCAAGAAAATAAATTATTTCGTTATTAGTAAAATGATTTTGCTTCTTTTTGTAATAATTTTTGGTGTCTTCAAATTGCACAAGGTTATGAAATTTAATGATTTGCACCGAAATATTATCAGTTCCGCCATAGCTTTTGGCTTGTTTTACTAATTTGTTTGCTTTTTCGTTAATTTTGCATTTACAATTTAGAATCTCGGCAATTTCTTTATCGCTCACCATATTTGTAAGCCCATCAGAACACAACAAAAGCACATCATCATCATTGGGAATAAATGCTTTTGACGATACTTCGGGTTCAAAATCTTTAGATAATCCCACAGCCCGTGTTATTTCGTTGCGGCGAGGATGATACGTGGCATCATATTCCGAAATTAAGCCTTTGTTAAGCAAATCTTGCACAAAGGAATGGTCTTTGGTTAATTGTTCTAATTGCTGATTTCTAAATATATACAACCTACTATCGCCGGCATGTCCGTAGAAAACTCTATCGTCTCTAATTAGGGCTAAAACTATGGTTGTGCCCATTCCGTTCAAATAACTATTGCCCAAAGCGTGGGTAAAAACGAGGTGATTGGCAAATTTTATGGCTTCTTCAACTGCATCAAACGGATTTGCATAATATTTTATGTTAAAATATTTTTCCACAGCTTGGGTAGCCATTTCAGAGGCTACATCGCCGGCATTGTGTCCGCCCATTCCATCGCACAACACAAATACATGACCATTTATGGTGTCGAAATATGCCAAAAAATCCTCATTATGCTTCCGCACCAAACCTTTGTGGGTTTTTGAGGCATAATCGAAATTTTTTAAACAAACTGTTCGCATTGTTTTAATATTTTATGGGCATCAAGTGTTTTTTGGTAGAAATATTTTAAAAGTTGAAACTGCCAACACTTCGTTCAATTTGCAATTATTAATGAGCAATTAACAATTATTTTGCTGATAATAAAAACAATAGTTCGTAGCTTTTTTTTGTAATAAATTGATAATAAGGTTTTTACAAAACAATAAGAGACTTATGTAACTTATTCATTATCAGCATTATAATTTTTAACTCTTCATTTTTCATTCTTAATTTAACGTAGTATTGGACTGCTAAATTAATAAAAAAAGTTGAATTGAAGAGTTTTTATGCAAGAACTCACGAAAAATGGTTTAATTTTTAGGGTGTAAACCTTTTTTCGTGAGTTATTAGCCAACTTATTTCAACCTAAGAATAAGCAAAATCATGGTAATTGTGGAGGTTATTGTTGTGAGAGCCAACGAGTAGTCGCGCACGGTCAGCTGAAATGATTTTCGCCTCAGTGGTTCTACCACAACCATATCGTATGGCAACAAGTAGAATTTTTCTGATGTAAGTAAATCGCGTTTTGTTAAATCAACACGAAAAGTTTTCGTTCCGCTCTTTGTCTTCCTGATTATCATTACATTAGCACGGTTTCCGTAATCGGTAATTCCGCCCATTTGCGAAAGCGCATCTAAAATATTTATGTCATCTTGCATCACCGACAAGCGTCCTTGACGATTTACTTCGCCCAAAAATTCGACATAAAAACTTACTAATTTCACTTTTACGATGGCGTTGTTAAGCACTTCGTTTACCTTTTTTTGCACTTTTTGTTCTGCGTGGTCGATGGTTAATCCTTCTACTCTAATGCTGTCGAGCACCGGCAAAACTATAAAACCGGATTCTCGAATGGTAACTCCTTGTAAATAAAAATTGCCATTATTGTCCATGTTTCCCATCCTGCCTACACCTGAGTCGATATTGAAAAGCTCTGATATTTCGCTATTCGTTGAGCTTATTTTTATATATAAAATATCTTGTTTTTGCAGCTGATAATCAGGTGCTTTATTGGCATAATTGTCTATCTGACCAAATACTTCATCTTTGTCTTGTATATATCTTATTTTTTTATACATGCAAGAGCTACTAAAAAGCAATGTGATTATTATAAAAATTATTGTTTTATTCAATTTTGTAATGTTTTATTCGGGTTATGTATATTTGAGTTAAGAACGAGTTAAGAAATTTATTTTTGCTAAATGATTAAAAATGAGCGTATTAAAAATTTAAAACTAAAAAAATAGGCGTTTCAGTTAAGAACGGGTTAAGAAAATGGTAAAAACACTCAATCAAGAACGAGTTAAGAAATTTATTTTTGCTAAATGATTAAAAATGAACGCATTAAAAATTTAAAACTAAAAAAAATGGCGTTTCAGTTAAGAACGGGTTAAGAAAATGATAAAAACACCCAATCAAGAACGAGTTAAGAAATTTATTTTTGCTAAATGCTTAAAAATAAACATATTATAAATCTAAAACTGCAAAAATAGACGTTTCAGTTAAGAACGAGTTAAGAAAATTATTACGCCCAAATAGGTTCATATCCACTTCGAGGGTGTTCAGGGTCTGCTATTTTTATTACTTCCATTTCTAATGCTTTATTAATTACTTTTGTTGCTTGAGCCGCATTTTTTTTATCAATTCCAAAACGTTCACACAAAGTTATATTTTTCATTCTTTTTCCTTCAATATATTTTATTGTGGCATGTTGATAACACGCTCTTACACGTTCATTCATAGTCATTTTGGCAAACGAATAAGGTGCAAATAATATTACTCGCATTGCATTATCTAACTCTTGAAATTTCGGAGGTGGCAATTGATGAAGCTCTATGGTCATTATAACTTTATCTAAGCCTGTGCCTTGTTCCTCGCAAAATCCCATTCTTCTCATTAATGATGCCAATGCTTCGTTTCGCGAGCGAGGAGGTAAATCAATCATTCTGTCTGTTTGTATCAGCGATTTCCCCGGATTTGTAATTTCCAAACGATTATGAAAAAGCTCTATTAAAGGTCCTGTGCCTCTAATGGTCATATCTTGATGTATCAATGCGTTAGCAATAGTCTCGCGGATAGCTATTTCAGGAAATAATAATATTGATTTTCGCTGCGCACGGTTAATTACTTCATTTATAGGCAACAAATTATTAATGAAAGAAATTACACTCTCAAATGCTCGTGCGTAACCATGTTTAGCATCAAGCCGATGTTTTATGGTACTCGATTTATTATTGCCATCATAAGATACAAATCTTATTCCTTTGCGAGCAACCGAAATATCAAAATCATCAAGATTTTCGGCAAACAAAATTGCCCCTAAGTTAGTAATATTCCAATACTTACCAACATCTTTTTTTATAAGATTATCAACTTCTAAATGTTCTAAAATTCCATTTTTATCATTTGGAAGTGGCTTATTTGTCAATTTAAAATAGGAAGTATAATCCAATAATCGTATAATATCATCGTTGGTTAGGAATGATTTTGCAATAGCTCGCTCCCAATTATACGGGTGTAGATTATTTATTAGTTTTTGAAAATGTTCGGGAAAATCAGATAGTCGAGGAGTAGCACTTCCTATGCGAACGTATGCAGTTTTGTTAAATTCTACGGGTGTGCCTATTGCTGCCGGAATTTCTAACAATACCAACAATTTACCTGAATAATCAATTACACGAAAATTGAAAGCTAAACGAGGTTGCAGCATAATTGATAGCCACATTTCAAAAACTTGATTGCCTACTTTTTTAGTTTCAGGTTGAAAGGTTGTTCCCACAATTTTTTTAGTCTCGTCTTCTACACCCCAAACTATATACGCAAAATCTTGTTGCATAATGCGAGCAGAATTAGACAATGCAGAAATAAGTTTGCCAATCATTTCCTTGTCAGAATTATTATGTTTAAATTCTACACAAGCATTTTCATTGTTGGATAGCAACAACTCATTTATTAACGCTGTATCTCGCAACTGTTGTATTTTATTTTGCTCACTCATAACGAATTCGATTATTTTACCTTAAAATATCCCCTTTTATGAGCGACCAAAGATAATTATTTTATTGAGTTTTTAAAAAAAATATCAAATTAAAATACTCAATCAAGAACGAGTTAAGAAATTTATTTTTGCTAAATTCCTAAAAATGAACGTATTAAAAATTTAAAACTAAAAAAAATGACGTTTCAGTTAAGAACGGGTTAAGAAAATGGTAAAAACACCCAATCAAGAACGAGTTAAGAAATTTAGTTTTGCTAAATACCTAAAAATAAACGTATTAAAAATTTAAAACTAAAAAAATAAGCGTTTCAGTTAAGAACGGGTTAAGAAAATGGTAAAAGTACGCAATCAAGAACGAGTTAAGAAATTTATTTTTGCTAAATATTTAAAAATTAACGTATTAAAAATTTAAAACTAAAAAAAATGGCGTTTCAGTTAAGAACGGGTTAAGAAATAAATCACAGCTTACACTTATACGGATTTCCCGCAATTATTTTGTCTCGTCTTTTTTTATAATATGGTGCATAACATAATAAAACGCAAAATAAGCCGTAACGGAATATATCGCAATTTGAATAAACATGCCGTATAATTCAGGTTTAACCTGCTGTAAATCAGCGTTCATCATTCTAACACGCGTGTATGCCGGCACCATTAGCGAACTTGGGAAAATATACGAAAGTTTGTGTAAAATAGGCGGAATTGACTCTATGGGCCAAGTTGCACCGCTCAAAAACATTATGGGAAC
>PDWI01003021.1_pt1 | contig 24428 bp, 15 predicted proteins | sample 1430891 | NCBI WGS metagenome assembly PDWI01 (sample SAMN01162508, study PRJNA174530) | Oral metagenome, whole genome shotgun sequencing project. | biome: Marine environment; feature: Marine mammal; material: Swab sample of the gingival sulcus; isolation source: swab sample of gingival sulcus...
ACAACAAAGTTTTTGGAGTAGTGGTAAAACACCGAAAGTTAATGATATAAAAAAATGGAATTATGCACTTGGTAAGTTATTTTGTACTTATGGTATAAGCGTTGCACTGGTAGGTATATTATGTTTGTTTTCATTAAGTGATGCTCTGAAGATTGTTTTGATGTCTACTGTTCCAGGAGGTGGAATTGTTGTTATGATTATAGTATATATTAAGATTATTGAACCTAAATATAAGGTGAAATAGTTAGTGTGGGAGGATTAAATACGGCAAAATTAAATATTAAAAACACTTTAAAAGCTGACATAAAAAGTATGGCATAATCTTATGGTTTTTATTATTAAACTCGCACTAAGATACTTATGTCATTTCGCGCCTTAGTATAACAATGTGGTAGGTTGCATAGTTGCTTTATAACAAAATAATTATAAAAAATATTTGGCTAAGGAAAAGAAAAAACAATAACAGCAAAATATTTTGCTCTAAATACCGCAAAAAAATTTGCACAGCATTTATTCTTCTGCTTGTGTGTATTTAAACCGTTTTTATACGCAAAAAAATTTGCACTTAAAAATATTTTTTTAACAAAGTCCTTTAAATAAGTGTGTTCTGGCTAAAAAAATTAATTTAATGAGGGGAAATATAGCAAAACTTGGCACGAAAATTGCATATCATATAAGTGAAGGGAAAAAGTTTTCCCGCCTGTAAATAAATTAAAGATAAAATAGGAGGTTTAAGGATGAAACGAAATGTTAAAGTTGCAATTTGGGGTTTAGGTGCAATGGGTAAAGGTATGGCGAATATGCTTGCTACGAAAAAAGGCGTTGAAATCGTTGCAGTTTGTGATTTAAACCCTAATTATGTTGGCAAAGAACTTTATGATATTTTAGGTGTAGATAGAGCAGGACGCCCAGAAGTAATTATTAAAGCTGATGTCGAGGAAGCGATTACTGAAAAATGTGCTGACCTTTGTTTAACAGCAACAGATTCGTTTACAAAATCAGCTTTCCCTCGTTTAAAATATGTTTTAGAGCAAAAAATAAATGTTATTTCAACAGCAGAAGAAATGGCTTATCCAGCTGCTCAAAATCCAGACTTAGCAGAACAGCTCGATAAGATTGCTAAGGAAAATGGTGTAAGTATCCTCGGTACTGGTATTAACCCTGGACTTATTATGGATTTATTGGTCGTTATTTTGACAGGCGCAATGACAGATTTAAAACATGTCAAAGCAGAGCGCGTTAATTCACTTTCACCGTTTGGCAAGGCTGTAATGGAAGAACAAGGTGTTGGTATTACAGTAGAAGAATTTAAAAAAGGCGTTAAAGACGGGTCGCTCGCAGGTCACGTTGGTTTTGCTGAATCCATCGCTATGATTGCTAAGGCTGTTGGCTGGGATGTTGAAAAAATGGAACAGCAAATGAAACCTATCGTTACTGATGTCGACAGAAAATCGCCACACGGTTTTGCAGCTAAGGGCAATGTTGCTGGTGTAAATATGACGGGTCAAGGTTATGTTGATGGCGAAGTGTTAATTGATATGTATCATCCACAACAGATTGAACCAGAACAAGTTGGTATTGATACTGGCGATTATATTACATTAAAGGGTTCTCCAGAAATTAATATGAGTATTAAACCAGAAACAGAGGGTGGACTTGGTACGATTGCTATGTGCGTTAATATGATTCCTCAAGTGATTAATGCAAATCCTGGTCTTAAGACTATGCTTGATTTACCAGTTCCACGTGCGATTATGGGCGATATGCGCGATAGAATTGAAGTTGAATTAAATTAATTATTTATTTATGTATACTATTGCCCGTGCTGTCATTCAGAGGACGAACGAAGTGAGGACGTAGGAATCTTAGCGCGGGCGACAAATATAAAGGAGAATTTATATGGCTAAAACAGGCGATTATGTTCGCATTGAATCGGTGGTATTAACACCAGAGCAGCGTGCGCCTCAAGTTCCAGATGATACGAAAAAGGTACCATTGGAGTTGTGGGTGCGTGGTTTTGTAACAGCTGATGCTGAAGTTGGTGAAGAAGTTGAGATAAAAACGATTACTGGAAGAATGGTAAAAGGTACTTTGGTGGAAGAAAATCCAACCTATAGACATTCTTTTGGTGAACACGTTCCTGAAATTTATCAAATTGGCTTGCAGTTGAAAGAAATTTTATTCGCGGAGGACAAGTAAATGAAAGATATGAGTTATGAAGGTGTTTTGAGCCGCCGCAATCAAATTATGAAGGCTTCTGTTGGCGTTGATTATGAGAGTTTTGAAAGCGGTTCTGTCGCTTTTGATTATGAGCGTATGATGCGTGAAACGGGTTATAGTATACAGGAAATGCAAGAAATTCAGCTCGGCGCTGGTGTTGGTAATACACCGCTATTAGAGTTAAAAAATATGACGGCACTTGCTAGAAAAATTGGTGGTAAAGGTAAAGGCGCTCGCATTTTTATTAAAGATGAGGCATCAAATCCATCGGGCAGTTTTAAGGCGCGTCGTGCGGCAACTGCTGTTTATCACGCGAAAAAGCACGGCTACAAAGGTGTTATCGCGGCAACTAGTGGTAATTATGGTGCAGCCGTTGCATCGCAAGCGGCAATGTATGGTCTTAAGTGTATTATCGTGCAAGAGTGTTACGATTCTAAGCGCGTGGGTCAACCAGAAATTATTGAAAAAGCGCGTAAATGTGAGGCTTTAGGTGCAGAAGTTGTGCAACTAACAGTAGGGCCAGAATTATTTTATACTTTCTTGACTTTATTGGAAGAAACTGGTTATTTTAATGCCTCGCTGTATACACCTTTTGGTATTGCGGGTGTAGAAACACTTGGTTATGAACTCGCTATGCAGATGCGTGAAAAAGTCGGTCGTGACCCTGATGTTGTCGTTTGTACGAATGCTGGTGGTGGTAATTTGACAGGTACGGCAAGGGGCTTACAAAAAGCGGGTGCGGATAAGACGAAGGTCGTCGGCGCAAGTGTTGATTTAAGTGGGCTTCATATGGCGAGTGATAATGATTTTAATAGGAAGTCATTTACTACTGGTCATACGGGTTTTGGTATTCCGTTTGCGACATTGCCTGACCGTTCAGATGTACCGCGTTCAGCTGGTAGACCGCTTAGATATATGGATAGATATGTTACGGTTAAGCAGGGTGAAGTCTTTTATATGACAGAGGCGCTCGCTCAAATCGAAGGAATAGAGCGCGGACCTGCTGGTAATACATCACTTGCTGCGGCGCTTGCAATTGCCGCTGAGATGGATGAAGACCAGTTAGTCGTCGTTCAAGAAACGGAGTATACAGGTGCTGGTAAGAGCATTCAACCACAACTGAGTTTTGCTCGTGAAAATGGTATCGATTTGAAATTTGGTAATCCAGATGAAGAAGTACCAGGAAAATCAATTATTTTACCTAGCCATCCAAATTTAATCAAAGCGCGTGATTTGGATTTAGATAAATTAAGAAAATCAGCGATAAAAAATCAAGTAAAAGATGTTGAGATAGATAAATTAACGGCAGAAGATTTAGAATACTTAGCCGCAGAAACGAAAACGGATAAGGCTTATGTTGAAAAAGTCTTAGCTGAGTTAAAATAATAAACTTAATGAATTATTCGAACGACGATTGAAACGCGTCTTGCGCTGAATCGTTCTGCTTTATTATTTCGCTAGAAGAACCTGCTACGCAGAACGCTCTACGCGAAAAATAGAGCGTCACAGCGCGCTGGCGTCGCTGACAATCGTTATATAGGTTCGCCTAAATGAATAGCTAAAATATAGTGTAGATGGAGGTAAAAGGTGAAAGGTGCAGTAGTTAGACCAGATGATTATCAAGAAAGAAGAGCGCATCTAGCAGAACTTAGCGATGAAGAATTAAAAGAAAAATTTTGGTCGCTAATCGGCGAAATTGTCGATCCGATGTTAGAGCTTGCTCGTACACATACTTCACCGTCAGTAGAACGTAGCGTACTTTTACGCATGGGCTTTTCTAGTTTAGAAGTTCAGCCCTTAGTTGACGGTGCAATTGACAGAAATTTAATTGGCAAGGGCGTTGGACATATCGTCTACCGTATTGCCAAAGAAAATAATATAACAATTAGAGAAGCAGGACTTGCTATGGTTGATGGCAAATATTGGGATCAAGCATTAGAAATATTTGGGGAGGCGTAAAATGAGATTAAATCCTGAAGAGAAAATGGATATAAAAGAGATACTTTCTGATCTCGAAAATTATCGCCCGAAAAGACGTGGTTGGATTTGGCGTACACCAGTAAAAGATTTGGAAATGGGTAAGTTTACTTATCAGCAATGTTCACCGCCACTTACCAATAATGTCGGTATTCCAGCAGCGCGTTATTTTGGCGATTTAGACCCTCAACCAATAGAATCAATTACAACAGAAATCGCTTCTGGTCGTTTTGAGGACGATATTAGACGTATGCGTATGAGTGCTTGGCACGGGGCTGACCACATTATGGTTATTAGAACAGCTGGTCAATCACACTTTGATGGCTTAATTGAAGGAACACCGCAGGGTATTGGTGGTGTACCGATTTCGCGTAAACAGGTTAGGGCGCATAGAAAAGCACTTGATTTAATCGAAGAAGAAGTCGGAAGAAAAATCAATTATCACTCTTATATTTCTGGTGTTGCAGGTCCTGATATTGCCGTTATGTTTGCTGAGGAAGGCGTCAATGGCGCTCACCAAGACCCGCAGTATAATGTGCTTTATCGTAACGTTAATATGGTGCGTTCATTTATTGACGCGGCGGAGTCTAAGAAAGTGATGACGTGGGCAGATATTGCTCAAATCGACGGTGCGCATAATGCCAATGCGACAGCGCGTGATGCGTGGAAGGTTATGCCAGAACTGATGGTTCAACACGGTATTAACTCTTTATTTTCGCATAAAGTCGGTATGAAAAAGTCCAATATTTGTTTGTCGACAGTACCACCGACGGCTGCACCTGCGCCATCGCTTAAGTTTGACTTACCGTATGCGGTAGCGCTTAGAGATTTCTTTACAGAATATAAAATGCGTGCGCAGATGAATACAAAATATATTACATCTTCTTCCCGTGAAGCGACAGTCACGCACGTGCTTAATATGTTGATTTCTCGCCTTACTAGTGCGGATATTCAATCGACAATTACACCAGACGAAGGTCGTAATGTGCCTTGGCACGTTTACAATATCGAAGCCTGTGATACGGCGAAACAATCGCTTGTTACAATGGACGATTTACTCGGTATGGTTCAGCTTAGAGAAGAAGGTTTCTTGCCAGAAAAAGTGAGAGAATTAAAAGAACGCGCTATTTTATATCTCGAGCAAATTATCGAAGACGGCGGTTATTTTGAGTCTGTACAAAAAGGTAATTTTGTCGATTCGGGTATGTTCCCAGAGCGTAATGGTGACGGTATTGTCAGAAAAATTGATGCGGGTGTTGGTGCTGGTAAAGTCTATGAAAGAGATGAGGACTATATGGCGCCAGTTACAGCGCACTATGGATATAATAATGTCGCTCAGTATGACGAAAGTGCTGTTGATGATCCAGCGAAGTTAATCGGTGGTTGTACTTTTGAAGACCCTGACAAAATTATTTATATTGACGAACTCGATGATTTTGATAATGTTAATCAGCGTATGGCTGAAACAGAAAAATATAGAAACACGAATTTATTAACGCCAGAAGTTGAGTGGCTTGGTGACCAAACGGTCGTTACAGAATATTTCTTGCCGACCGATGCGCGTACGGCGGAATTTGCAGCGCTTGAGTTTGCGAAAAAGCAAAATATGGAAGACTGCGAAGTTATACACGTCGAAGTAATGCATCCATCAGAAGGTACACGCGTTCAGGTTAAAGGTCGATTGAAAGTTGATGTTGATATGTCAACACTTGAAATTCCACCACTACCAGAAATAATGTCTGATGATGAATTGCGTGATTATGTTAAAAATCATAGAATTAAAATTATTGCTGGTACCGTTGGCGAAGATGAACACTCCGTTGGTCTACGTGAAGTTATCGATATCAAGCACGGTGGTATAGAAAAATATGGTATGGATGCAGAATATCTCGGAACGTCTGTACCAATAGAAAAAATGATTGATGCCGCAATAGAACTTGATGCCAATGTCGTCTTAGCTTCTACGATTATTTCGCATGATGATATTCATTATAAAAATATGAAACGTATTCACGATTATGCCGTTGAAAAAGGGGTAAGAGATAAATTGATAATTTGTGCTGGTGGTACTCAGGTTACGCCAGAGATTGCTCGTAGCAATGGTATGGATGAAGGTTTTGGACGTTATGACAGAGGCGTTAATGTTGCGACCTTTATTGTGAAAGAAATGATGCGAAGAGCGGGTGAAGAATAAAAAACGATTGGAATGCTACTTATAGGTGTTACTCCCCGCGTTGTCATTCTGAGGAGGGCTTGCCCGACGTGAGAATCTTAACGCGGGGTTGCAAAGACCTAAGATTTTTACGTCTTAGCTTTCAATATAAGCATAACTTTTCCAGCACAAATAATGACGGTTTTATGATAGTTGCTAGCGAAAAAGAGGATGTTATATGAAAATTGATGTTTTGGTAGCGGAAATTGGTAGTACGACAACGGTGGTTAATGCGTTTACTGATTTAGACTCTGACCCTAAATTTGTCGCTCAAGGGCAAGCGCCGACGAGTGTTTTAGAGGGTGATGTCAATATTGGTTTAAACGCGGCAATTAGTAGTTTAAAAGATAGTTTAGGGTTAGATAAATTAGAATACGAACAATTATTAGCTAGTAGTTCGGCTGCGGGCGGTCTGAAAATGACCGTTCACGGCTTAGTTTACGATATGACAGCAAAGGCAGCGCGTGAGGCTGCGCTGGGTGCTGGCGCTAATATTCATTTAGTGACGGCGGGTAAACTGAGAAGAACGGATATTGCTAAAATTAAAGAAATAAGACCAAATATTATTTTAATTGCTGGCGGAGTCGATTATGGTGAAAGAGAGACGGCAATAGAAAATGCCGAAAAAATTGCCGCGATTGATTTTGAAGTGCCAGTGATATATGCAGGAAATATAGAAAATCACGAAGAGATACGCTTGATTTTTGAAGAATGTGGTAAGAGTCATTTACTCCATATTGTACCAAATGTATATCCGCATATTGATGAATTAAATGTTGAGCCGACGAGGACTGTTATTCAAGACGTATTTGAAGAGCATATTATTCATGCAGCTGGTATGTCTAAAGTTAGAGAACTCGTCAATGGTCCAATTGTACCGACGCCTGGCGCAGTTATGGCAGCCGCTAAGCTTTTGAAAGAAAGCATAGGCGATTTAATCGTCTTTGATGTCGGTGGTGCGACGACGGATTTACATTCTGTTACCGAGGGAACAGAGGATATTTCGAGAATTTTACTTAGTCCTGAACCGACGGCAAAACGTACAGTTGAAGGGGATTTAGGCGTTTATATTAATGCGCGGAATATCGTTGAATTAGTTGGTGAGAAAAAATTGGCACAAGATTTGGGAATTAGTGAAGAAAAATTAGCTGATTTGGTAGAAAATCACGTTCCTATTCCAAAAACAGAGGAACAACGGAAGTTTGTTTCTTATTTGACTAAGGTTGCCGTTTTAGTCGCGCTCGACAGGCATGCTGGTGGTTTCCGTTCGATTTTTGGCGGTAGTAAAAAGACACTTGCTATCGGTAAGGATTTAACGGGTATTCATTATGTTATCGGAACGGGTGGCGCGCTAACTAGACTGGAAGCGCGCATGGATATTTTGCGTGAAGTGATTAGCACTAATAGGGGTGATAAACTCTATCCGACGAAAGAGGCTAAAATTTTAATCGATAATGATTATATTATGGCGTCTTTAGGTGTGCTCGGTAAGGTAGCACCGAAAGCGGCAATTCAATTGATGAAGAAAAGTCTGGAAATATAGTATATGGTAAACAAGCCGTGTAATATGGTTTTTTTTACCGTCTTTGTCATTCAGACCCACGAAGTTTCCCGCGCTGTCATACAGAGGAGCAAGGCGACGTAGGTATCTTAGCGCGGAGAAGGAATCTTACGGCTTGGGTTAATTATTGTTAAATTGTGATTGAAACGAAATAGCGTTTAATAATGTCAAGAAAACAAATAATGTTTTCGCGAACAAGCTGCTCCACTGCGTTTACTAATTGCTTGGACTTGTAAGTTGCTAATATTAATCCTTCTATCGAAGTCTTAATAAAAACAACTTATCGACGTCCAAAGCAATGGATTAAACTCCGCTACGCGGGCGCAAAAAGTCCGCTCAATTCATTATTTATTTTCTTGTCTTAAACGCTAATTTCTGACAATCGTTATTCCAAGCCGTGTCATTCAGAGGAGCAAGGCGACGTAGGAATCTTACGGCTTGGAGTATTGATAGAAAATTTATATATTATTTAGGTTGATTATAAGGAGGGTAAATGTACCCGCAATTAGTAATAGATACAATGAAGTTAAAGGAAAATGTGCAGTTTTTAACGAGTCTTTGTCATGAAAAAAATCTTAGTGTGATGGGGGTAACTAAGATTTTTTTAGCCGATGAGGTTTTGGCTCAGTGTTATATGGATGGTGGGGTTGATTATTTGGCGGATAGTCGCATAATCAATTTAAAACGTTTGAGTCAAATTAATTTGCCTAAGGTTTTGCTCCGATTGCCATCGATTTCTGAGGTTGAAACGGTGGTGCGTTATGCTCATATTTCGCTTAATTCAGAACTAAGGACGATAGAGGCGCTAGATGATGCAGCTCGTATGATGAAGATGCGCCATAAAATTATTTTAATGGTAGACCTTGGCGATTTGCGTGAGGGGATTTTGCCAGAAGATTTTGATGTGACGGTCACGGCAATTAAGGAATTTAAGCATATTGATTTAGTTGGTATTGGTGTGAATTTGACTTGTTATGGGGCTATTATTCCTAATGCCGATAATTTAGGTCAGCTTGTCACATTAGCTGAGCGATTAGAGCAAGAACACGGTATTAAGGCAGAAATAGTTTCTGGTGGTAATTCTAGTAGCTTATACTTACTTGGACAAGATGGCTTACCTGAAGGAATTAATAATTTGCGTTTGGGTGAATCTTTAGTTTTGGGGAGAGAAACCGCTTATGGCGCGGATATAGAAGAGTGTCATCAAGATGTCTTTACTTTAAGAGCAGAAGTTATTGAATATAAACGCAAGCCGTCGTTGCCTACGGGTGAAGTCGGTGTCGATGCCTTTGGCAATAAGCCCGTGTATGAAGATAAGGGTGAAATGCTTAGAGCGATAGTCAGTATTGGTAAGCAAGATGTGTTTATCGATAATCTCATACCAAGAGATGAAAGAATAGAAATCGTCGGCGCATCAAGTGACCACTTAATCCTCGATTTAACTAAGACGGGTGATGACTATGCTATGGGTTCTATTATTGAATTCGACGTTGAATACGGAGCTTTGTTAAGCTTATTAACTTCTGAATACGTTAGTAGAGTGTATAGATAATTATAATTATTTAGTTAATCTACGCTAGCAAGGACGTGAGGTTCTTATGGATTGGTTAATAAGTATTCTCGCCTTTGTCATTTAGAGGCGCAACGCGACGTAGGAATCTTAAAGGCGAGTATTATTAATATATAACAATACTATGCGAACTAATTAAATAACGATTGAAACGAAATAATACTTTGTTTAAAGAATTATTTCTGACAATCGCTAATAAAAATTTTAAATTAAGATAATTATTAGTTATAGATATAATTAAAGCCTTGTTTCGACCATAATCGAAACAAGGCTTATTTTGATTCTATTTCTTTGGAGCTTTAGCTGGAATAATTCCTTCTTTAATAAGTTCGTTAATATTAACGGATTTAATGTTTGGTGTTCTACCGTCTTCTGAAACAGGAACGACAATTTTGCCAGCTTTAATTAGTTCGTAAATTTCTGCTACTCTATCATCAGTAGTCTTAGGTAAACCGATTAATTCCCAGTTATTATCCACTCTAGGTGTGAATTTGCCATCAAATTTTTCTTTGATATAAGCTGGAATAAGGTCTCTAATTCTACCGTCATCTTGCATTTCTTCATAGCTATCGTAATATTTTACTGAATCGGCATCAGGGATAAAGCCTTCATTGACAAGTGTACCAACTCTGTAATTGTTGACAGCGAGTTTATAGATTTTATCATCTTCAATTGGCTGACCTTTGATTGTTGCGTCCACAATTCTATGTCCAGCCTCTTTTGTTACGTCGATTTTGTAATCAACCCCTGCAAACATATCATAGTTATAGCCTCTGATTTCAGGATTAAAGCTAACTGTGACATCGCCTTCTTTGAGTGTATTATAATAGCTTGCTGACCATTCCATATACTCTTTTAATTTAGCGCCTGTAATATTAACACCCATTAATGTGTTTGGATATTTATAAATTTTAACGGCATCTTTCTTTTTAAAATCGCCTTTTTCAAGGTTCATATCACGTCTGAAAGCAGCCGCAGAACTGACATCAGCGCCAGTGTAATAAAGCTGAACTTCGTTGATAAGGTCGATTAAAGCAGTATCAATAATTTGTGACGTAGGCATAGTTGTTACTTTGTCCTCGCCAGTGATGTAATCCACTTTTTCTATATAATCAGCTGTTACTTCGCCAACTACTTGGTTTGCATCAGCTAAAGATTTATCGTGAACATATTTGAACATATCAAGAATTTCTTGGTCGGCAGCGATTTCCTTTGTTTCTGAATTTTCAGTAGTTACCGAAAGAACTTTTGTGTTTTCGCCATCTTTTTCAACTTTGACCTCTGCCTTTGCAAGCGCCCAACCATAGCAACCTGGCTCTATAATTTGTACGCCATTAATTTCTTCCTTGTAACGTGAGTGAGCGTGACCAGCAAAGATAAGGTCGAATTCTGGATATGTTTTAGCGACAGCCTCAACACCTTTATAATCATACTCGCCATCTGGGCCCAAATGGAAAGCGCCGACGAGTACGTCGTATTGACCGTCTAATTCTTTAATTGCCTTGCCGAGTTCAGAAATAACCATTCTGAATTCTAAATCACTGTAATCTTTTTCAACGTGGCTTGCTTCCCAATATGGAACGTGTGGTGGGACAAGACCGATAACGGCAACTTTAATGCCTTTTACATCAAATACGTGATAGCCTTTTACATACCGCTCGTCAGTTCCTTTTTTGTAGATGTTAGTTGATAAGACTTCGCCTTTAAATGCTTTGATATTTTTGTCAATGAATTCTCTGTCGTAGTTGAATTCGTGATTACCAATTGCCCATACGTCAGTACCGATAGCGTTTAAGGCTTTAACCATAGGGTGAACGTCGTCAGCGTTAAATAATATCGCGCTGTTATCTTGAACAGTATCACCGCAGTCTACGAGTAATAATTCAGGGTCTTTTGCTCTCTCTGCTTTAACGAGAGTAGAAATTTTGGCAACACCTGCATCCTTATCCTCTTTGTCATAAGCATAGTTATACGGATAAATACGACCGTGCAAGTCTGATGTAGCAAGTAAAGTTAAATCAACCACGTTATTTTTGACTGCTTCTGGCTTAACGGTTTCTGGTTTAGCGACGACTTGGTCTTTTTCTGGAATTTGTAAAATTTGGTCGACATAAATTAGATTTGGGTCTGCTAATTTATTGTAGTCTGAAATTCTATGGTAATCCATACCGTATTTTGCGGCTATCTTCCACAGAACATCACCTTCTTTTACTTTATATTCTGTGGCAAAAGCTCCAACAGAACTAAGTAATAACATAAAACTTAATAAAAGCGCTAGTTTTTTCTTCATTTTTTCCTCCTTTAAAAATTGTATGAAGATTTTTTAGAGTAAAGATAGATTGCAAAGTAAACGATTTCCTTTAATTCACAATCATTCGTTACGACGTTTCTATTATATCACTATTCCGATGAAAATGCTAATATTTTTAACATAAAATTATGGCAAATAGTAATAAAGTAAAAGTGAATGGGTATTTTATAAAGAAATTAAATTAGCCTTAACTATTCAGTCAACCTGCGTTGTCATTGTGAGGAGCGGAGCGACGTGGCAATCTTAACGCGAGTTGACTGAATAGTTACAATTAGATAATAAATAAGGAGAGGGTTTATGTTATTTGATTTGCACTGTGATACGATTATGAGAATTTATGATGATAATACGGCACTAGAGACAAATGATTATCATATTTCAACAGAGAAAATGCGTAAGGCGAATTCTTTAGCGCAGTTTTTCGCTATGTTTATCGATATGGGCGAAGTGGAAAATCCGTACGTGACTTGTAATGAGATGATAGATGTGTTTGAACGCGAAGTCGCCTTATCAAAGTATGTTTTTAAAGGCACGGCACCTAGTGATATTAAGCCTGAACAAATTACGGGCATTATAACGATAGAAGAGGGTGGCGTGTTGCAGGGGAAAATGGAGAATTTAATCCATTTTTATCAGCGTGGAGTGCGCAGTATCGTTTTGACTTGGAATTATGAGAATGAAATCGGTTATCCTAATTATCAGTTTACGCATCAAAACAAAGGACTGAAACCCTTTGGTATAGAAGTGGTAAAAAAAATGAATGAACTTGGAATGATAGTCGATACATCACATTTATCTGATGCTGGTTTTTATGATTGTATTAAATACTCGACAAAGCCAATCATTGCCTCTCATTCTAATGCCAGAACGGTTTGTGGTCATTCACGCAACTTAACAGACGATATGATTTTAGCGCTTAGAGATAAGGGCGGCGTTATGGGGATGAATTTTTGTAGTGCATTTTTAGATGGGTCAAAATTATCCAAAGTATCATCCATCGTTGAGCATATTAAATACATCAAAAAATTAGCGGGCATAGAAGTGCTTGCCATTGGCACGGACTTTGATGGCATTAGCTGTGATTTAGAAATTGCTGATATTTCTAAAATGGATATGCTAGTGCACGCACTAGAGAAAGAGCGATTTAGCGCTGATGAAATCGACAAGATATTTTATCAAAATGCACTGCGTGTGTATAATGAAGTAGTAGTTGATTAAATTTTCAACAATTTTAATGATTCATTTAACTTGTTATTAAGTACGCGTTGTCATACAGAGGACGAGCCTTTGGCGAGGACGTAGGTATCTTAACGCGGGCTTAATATTAAAAGCTGTAAGATTATCACGTTGGTAGAAAAACTAGTTACGCGATGAACTTCCCGTAGAAAACTTCGTTTCCTTTGGTCAGTCGCGCTAGCGCGCTCAATGACAAAGTTTAGAAAAGTTTATTTTTATACAAGCATAAAACACATTTTCTAAGATTTGTCGCTCATCGCTGTTTAGTTCGCGGATAATGACACGGCTTTCAATCTTTGTATAAATGGTTATATACTTTTCAATAACTCCATATACATATCAGCGCCAATAGCAATATTTTCATCCCTAAAATCGTATTCGTCTGTATGTATACTAGGATAGTCTTCGCCATTGCCTATATAAAACATAGCGCCTTTTATGGCTTGGGTATAAACGCCAAAATCTTCGGAGGCGCGGTGCGGTTTTTCTAAATTGATGACGTTGATATGTAGATTGTTGGCAGCTTTAATCACCTTATCGACGCTTTCTTTGTGGTTATAAGTGACGGGAAAATAGTCACTATAAGTGAAATTAGCGCTTAAACCGTATTTTTGAGCTTGTTCTTTTGTATAATTGACGATATTGTTCTTGACTGCTGTTAGTATTTCGTCCTCGTCACTCCTAATTGTCAATCTTAAATAGCCTTTGCCAGCGGAAATACCGTAAGCGTTTTGTCCGACGTCGAGATGGACGACAGAACAAAGTGCGCCTTTGGTTAATGTACTTAAATTCGCTACAATGTCGGCAAAGGCAAAGACGGGATTAATACCTTTTTCTGGTTCGCTAGCGTGTGATTCTTTGCCGATTAATTCTATTTCCATACCGTAAGAACCGAGATGAGCAATATCGTATATAATGCCGATTTTTTTATAAGCAAGCCCGCTCATATTATGATAGCCATAAATGCAATCGACGTTGTACTTTTTAAATAATTCTACGCAAACTTTCGCGCCGTCAACCGTTTCTTCAGCGTGCTGAAAAATAAATAAAATATTTTGTTTTGGTTTCTGCTGAGAAACCTCAAGCATAAAGGCGAGCATAGTCGAGCTATGTCCGTCGTGTCCGCATTTATGGCAGACGCCTTGATTGACAGAGCCGTATTCGACATCGATATATTCATCCATAGGTAGGGCATCAATATCACAGCGAAAAGCAATATATTTATCATCATTGACCTTATAGTCGACATAGAGATAAGTTCCCGTGTTTATCGCTTTGAAATCGGTATATTTTTCTATATAATTAGTAATTAATTTGAGCGTATTTTGTTCGCAATTTGACAATTCGGGATGTCGGTGCATTTCGTGACGTAATTGGACGGCAATGTCGTAGTTTTTGCTATTCATATTTTTCTCCTGATACTTAATGTGGGCTTAATAATAAAAGCCCAAAGATTCGTTTATATTATAGCATTAGTGAAAATAATATTCAATTATAATTCTAAATTAACTATTGGTGAAATTTTAGTATTGAAAACGAGAATGTAAATACATACTATTTTTCAATGAGAATTTGATTTTAGTTTATATACAAGTAATACTAATTTCGTTTAAAAATACATATTTTCGCGTTGTCATTCAGACAGGATGCATGGCCGAGCAACGTAGCGAAGCGAAGTGACCAGGGGAGTGAAACGACGTAGGAATCTTAACGAGGGAATATGCAAATTAATTTGAGATAAGTATAAGAATTTGTTTTTTAGGGAAATTTTTGATAAAATATTTAATAAAAAGTTCTCTAAAATAACTATTAGATTAAATCCGCGTTGTCATACAGAGGAGTAAAGCGACGTAGGTATCTTAACGCGGGATAATAACAGGAGAATCAATGAAAACAAATATATTATGGCTTAGAAATGATTTAAGATTAGAAGACAACACAGCTTTAATTCAAGCAGTGGAAAGTTCTTATAAGGAAAATGTTAGCTTGACCCTACTATTTCACATTAATACGGAACAGGTGAAAGTAGCTAGCTATAGCAATGATTACTTTTTTTCTGCGCTTTATGTTTTTTATAAAAAATTAAAAGATTTAGCTGCGGATTTATTATTTTTGTACGGCGAGCCAGAAACGACGTTTAAAGCTTTTTTAGCAGAGAATAAAAATATCAATAAGCTGTTTTTTAATTTTTCTGAAAGAGGCTACGGCTTAAAGCGGGATAAAAAAGTCCTTGAAATTTTTAAAGAAAATAATATTGAAGTAGTTTCTTTTTTAGATAAACATTTACATAGTGCAGAGGAAGTCTTAACTGCTGATGGCAATAATTATAAGGTGTTTACGCCTTATTATAGAAAATGGGCAGCCTTGCCGAAAAAAAGCATTTTGCAATTTGATAAAGAAAAATTTAAAAGTCTTATTAATAATGAATTTGCTAACCCTAATAAAGCCGAGTTTGATAGTATTTTAGAAAAAAGAAAATATAATTTGGAATCTATCTGCGGGGAAGAACAAGCAGCAGAGGAATTAAGGGAGTTTGTAGAATATAATTTAGCTAATTATCATGATATTAGAGATGATATATTTTTAAATGCTACTAGCAAAATGTCTAAATATTTAACGACGGGTCAGATTTCAATTAGGCAAATTTATTATGTCGTTTTAGAGCTAGAATATAGTAAGGGCGCGGAATCTTATCTAAGACAACTGGCTTGGCGAGATTTTTATAATATGATTTATCATTACAATCCAGAGCAGGATAAGCAGGAGATTATAGAAAAATATCGTTTTATCAAATGGAATGACGATAAATATGCGTTTAATATTTGGAAATATGGTTTAACGGGTTATCCTCTAGTCGATGCAGCGATGCGAAATTTACGACAAACAGGAGAAATGCAGAACAGACTACGAATGATTGCGGCTTCTTTTTTAGTTAAGGATTTGCTTATTGATTGGCGAATGGGTGAGGCGTATTTTAAGGAAATATTACTCGATTATGATAGCGCCTCTAATATCGGTTCGTGGCAATGGGTTGCCTCTACGGGAACCGATGCTTGCCCGTATTTTCGTGTTTTCAATCCGACAACGCAAGCGAAAAAATTTGATAAAAAAGGGACTTATATCAAGAGTATTTTGCCAGAATTAAACGATGTTGAAAGCAAGTATATACACGAACCTCACAAGAGTAAGGTCGGTGAACTTGATTATCCTCAGCCGATAGTCATTCATAAAGAACAGCGATTGAAAATCTTGGAGATGTATACTAGTTCCAATCCTTATCATTATTCAACAAATATGAAAAATGAATTTATTAAACGCTATACATTGTATGGTTTAAGTAAACTCAAAAACGCGAGTAAAAAGCAGTTGATAGACTTTCATAGTGAGAATAAATATTTATATTTTACTTATAACATTACTATAAAAAATAAACTAGGGAAAATACTGGCGGAAAAAAGAGCATATACTGAGCTATATACAGACTATAAAAAGACCTTAATTCAGTTATTTGAGCAACAACCTACGGTGAAAAAGACGATTAATGCCTATCAACATATTTATGGTTATTTTAAAAATAAACTGATGGCAGAAGAGATAGAAGAATATCATCAATTATTGGAAAGATATAGAGAGGATAATACTTGTAATGATGATGAATTAAGGCGATTTTTTAATCAACTTGCTAATAAGTATCAAATTGATTATATACAAAATCAGAGCTTGCTTAGAGAGTTTTGAGTATTCGATTAAACTCCGCTACGCGTTCGCAAAAAGGACCGTCCCTGATGCGAGGTATCAAAACAAACGACAGAAATGTTGGATATTGCTAAGAGAGTAGAACATCTGGATAAGATTACAGATGAACTAGGAGAAGAGTTGGAGAAATTTAAGATTATTTAAGTAAACCTATAAAAAGTGATTTTGTAATATTTGTTTGAATGTAATTATTTAGTTAAAAGGAGCAATTAAATGGATATAGGTTTTACTAGTGATAATAAATGGTTTCGGTTGAGGGCTTGCGCTGTTATTCTTAGGGATAATAAAATTTTGATGTGTAAAAACGATACCGACGATTATTATTACAGTGTTGGCGGTGGTGTTAATCACGGTGAAAAGCTAGAAGATGCTGTGTTAAGAGAGGTTTTTGAAGAAACGGGCAAACGGCTAGAGATTGATAGATTGTTATTTATTCACCAAAATTTTTTTAATGGTGATTTTGCTACTCAGGGAAAATTAGATTGTCACGAGTTAGCTTTTTATTTTCTGATGAAGGAAACAAAGGACGATTTAATCCATATCGGTGAAAATGTTTTTAGGCAGAAAGAAACTACGGTATGGCTTGAACTTAAGGATTTTAAAACGAAAAAAGTGTATCCAGCATTTTTGCCTGAAATGCTGGATAATAAGGAAGTTAAGTGTATAAGCACGATAGAAAGCTAAAGTTCTCTGCGTTGTTATTATGAGGCGGAACGTTAGCGATAACGTGATAATGAAAATATATTTAACAAAAGACATTTTAATAATTAACCTGAATCAAACGTTTATAAATTTCAGAATATTACAACTTTAACGAATGCGAACCTTTGCCAGTTGTTAGAATCCAGTGTTTTCAATGTTTTCAGAGAATGTGATTTTATTGATTAAAAATAGATGGAAAAATTTTCAAAAAAGATATTGTCAGAATGGTAATTATTGGTTAGAATGTAGGTGAACAATTTATCTTGATTTAATCTTAACTTAAAGGAGAGGACTATGAAACAGTACATTGCAGAGGTATTTGAAAACGTTAAAAAACGCAATGCCAACGAACCTGAATTTTTACAGGCAGTTGAAGAGGTATTTATGTCACTTGAGCCAGTTTTGGAAAAACATCCAGAATGGGTTGAGGCAAACCTTTTGGAAAGATTGGCTGAACCAGAGCGCCAAATTATCTTTAGAGTGCCTTGGATAGACGACGAGGGTAAAACTCAGGTTAATCGCGGTTTTAGAGTTCAGTTTAATGGTGTAATTGGACCGTACAAAGGTGGAATACGTTTCCATAAGTCTGTTTATATTTCAATTATTAAATTCTTAGGTTTTGAACAAACATTTAAAAATGCACTTACTGGTTTGCCAATTGGCGGTGGTAAAGGTGGTTCGGACTTTGATCCTAATGGCAAGTCTGATGCTGAAATCATGCGTTTCTGCCAAAGCTTTATGACAGAACTTTACAGACACATTGGACCAGATGTCGACGTTCCTGCTGGTGATATTGGTGTTGGTGGACGTGAAATCGGTTATCTCTATGGACACTATCGCCGCATTAGAGGCGCATTTGAAAATGGCGTTTTAACTGGTAAGGGCTTATCTTATGGTGGTTCTTTAATTCGTCCAGAAGCAACTGGCTTTGGTATCACTTATTTTGCTCAAGAAATGCTTAAGCATGAAGGCTTGGATTTTGATGGCAAAACAGTAGCTATTTCTGGTTTTGGTAATGTTTCTTGGGGTACTTGTAAAAAAGTCAAAGAATTAGGTGGTAAGGTCGTGACGCTTTCTGGTCCTGATGGTTATATTTATGACCCAGATGGTGTTATTACAGATGCGAAAATTAATTATTTACTTGAAATGCGTGCATCAGGTCGTGATAAGGTAAAAGATTATGCTGATAAATTTGGCGTTGAGTTCTTTGAAGGTGAAAAACCATGGGGTAGAAAAGTTGACCTCGTTATTCCTTGTGCAACACAAAATGATATTCACTTAGAGCATGCAAAACAAATCGTTGAAAACGGTGTTAAATTTGTTGTTGAAGGTGCTAATATGCCAACGACAAATGATGCGCTTAAATATTTACAAGAAAATGGTGTCTTAGTTGGTCCTGCTAAAGCAGCAAATGCTGGTGGTGTTGCAACCTCTGCACTTGAAATGGCACAAAACTCTATGCGTTTATCTTGGACAGAAACAGAAGTAGACCAAAAATTGCATCAAATTATGGTTAGTATTCATAATAATGCAGCACAAGCGGCAGAAGATTACGGCTTTGGTTATAACTTGGTTGCTGGGGCCAATATTGCAGGTTTCTTAAAAGTTGCCGATGCAATGCATGCACAGGGAAGATATTAATAATAAATTTCAAACTTTGGTTTAAAAAAGTTTAAAAATGTGGTATAATACAGACTGGAGAGATGCTCGTTTTCAGTCTGTATTTTTATGGATAAAAAAAGAGTTTTATAAAGCAAATAGAAGTTTTATTTGCGTTTTTCTTTGTATACATTATACAATATACAATGAAATTCAATGCCAAATAATAATCGCTATCAAGAAGTAGTATATTAACTACTTTAACTTATATTACTTTGTTAATAATTAGGCGATAGCAAAGTGATTAGTTTTGTTAAATATGGTAAATTGATATTTTTTGTTGGAAAGTAATTATTCAGTTGAGCGCTGTCATACTGAGGAGAGAAGCGACGTGGTATCTTAGCGCGAGTATTTTATACTAAACCGTAAGATTCTCACGGGCTAAAGCCCTATGCACTGGTTACAAGTTAGGATGCATGGGCGAGCAATAGCCATAGGCTATTACCAGCCAAAGCTTGTTACTCGTGTATGCAAGCTAATTGACACGGTTTAGTATATTGACTGAATAGTTACGCTGGAAATATTAAAAATGTATACAGTTTTTAGAGTATAAACTTAAGGCGATAAGTTTACATTAAGGGAGGAGACAGCATGAGTAAAAAAGTAATGAAAACGATGGACGGTAATACTGCCGCTGCGTACGTTTCGTATGCGTTTACCGATGTAGCGGCAATTTATCCAATTACGCCGTCATCAAACATGGCAGAATTTGTCGACGAATGGTCGGCGCACGGCAAGAAAAATATTTTTAATCAAACAGTCCAAGTGTCAGAAATGCAATCAGAGGGGGGGGCTGCGGGAGCAGTTCACGGTTCGCTTCAAGGTGGCGCACTTACGACTACTTATACGGCATCACAGGGTTTACTTTTGATGATACCAAATATGTATAAAATGGCGGGTGAATTATTACCAGCGGTTTTCCACGTATCAGCCCGCGCCGTAGCAACGCACGCTTTATCAATTTTCGGCGATCATTCAGACGTTATGGCAGCGAGACAAACTGGTTTTGCTATGCTTGCCTCAGCATCTGTTCAAGAAGTTATGGACTTAGGTGGTGTCGCTCATTTATCAGCGATTAAGTCAAAAATACCATTTTTACACTTTTTTGATGGTTTTAGAACATCACATGAAATTCAAAAAATTGAGCAAATCGATTATGATGTTTTTAACGATTTAGTTGACCATGAGGCAATTAAAGCGTTTAGAAATAACTCGCTTAATCCTGAGCGTCCTGTAACGCGCGGTACAGCACAAAATCCTGATATTTTCTTCCAAGCGCGTGAATCGGCTAATTTGTACTATGATAAAGTGCCAGCGGTCGTTGCCGATTATATGGCTAAGATTAGCGAGGTCACAGGTAGGGATTATAAGCCATTTAATTATTACGGTGCAGAAGATGCAGAAAGAGTCATTATTTCTATGGGGTCTGTTAATGAAACGATAGAAGAAACGGTCGATTATTTAATCGCAAAAGGCGAAAAAGTCGGTGCGGTTAAAGTTCACTTATATCGTCCATTTGTAACCGATTATCTCTTTGAAGTGATGCCAAAGACGGTGAAGAAAATTGCTGTTTTGGATAGAACAAAAGAGCCTGGTTCAATCGGCGAACCATTATATCTCGATATTAGAAATGCTTATTACGATAAAAAAGAGCAACCGATTATCGTTGGTGGTCGTTATGGTCTTGGTTCTAAAGATACAACGCCAACACAGATTTATGCCGTTTATGAAATGCTTAGAAAAGAACCTAAGAACAACTTTACTATTGGCATTAATGATGATGTTACGCATTTATCTTTGGATATGCCAGAACATATCGTTACGTCAAAAGAAGGTACTGTTCGTTGTAAGTTTTGGGGTCTTGGCTCTGACGGTACTGTTGGTGCAAATAAGTCAGCAATTAAAATTATTGGTGATAATACGGATTTATATGCACAGGGTTATTTCTCTTATGACTCTAAAAAATCTGGTGGTATTACGATTTCACATTTACGCTTTGGTAAGGAGCCAATCCGTTCAACTTATTTGATTGATGAGGCAGATTATATTGCCTGCCATAATCAGTCTTATGTGTTCCAATATGATTTATTAGAAGGATTGCGTAAGGGTGGTACTTTTGTACTAAATACGATTTGGTCGCCAGAAGAAATCGAGCAGAATTTACCAGCGAATATGAAACGTTATATAGCGGAAAATGAGATTGAATTCTATACCGTAAATGCGACAAATATTGCCGAAGAGATTGGCTTAGAGGGTCGTATTAATATGATAATGCAATCGGCATTCTTTAAGCTTGCTAAGGTTATCGATATTGAAGAGGCGCTTCAATACTTAAAAGATGCGATTAAGAAAACCTATGGCAAAAAAGGTGAAGAAGTCGTACAGATGAACTACAAGGCAGTTGATGCTGGTTGTGAAAGCTTAGTGAAAGTGGAAGTGCCAGCAGAGTGGGCAAAAGCCTCACAATTTGCCGAAGAAGAAAAAGAAGAACCAGATTTTATCACAAAGATTTTACGTCCTATCAGTAGGCAAAAAGGCGATGAACTTCCAGTTTCTACTTTCTTTGAACACGCTGATGGTACCTTTGAAAATGGTTCGGCAGCTTATGAAAAACGCGGTATTGCAGTAAATGTGCCTGAATGGGTACCAGAAAATTGTATTCAGTGTAATCAATGTTCTTTCGTTTGTCCACATGCTGCAATTAGACCATTCCTACTCGATGATATTGAAGAGGCGAACAAGCCAGAGGGTTTTGATACAATAGAGCCAAAAGGCAAGGGCTTTGATAATCTAACTTATAAAATTCAGGTTTCAACGCTTGACTGTACTGGTTGTAGTAACTGTGCTGATGTTTGCCCAGCAAAAAATAAAGCCTTAGTTATGAAGCCTTTAGATACTCAAGTTGAAAAAGAAGTACCAAATTGGGATTACGCCATGACATTAGATATTAAAGATGATGTTATGGATAAGATGTCTGTGAAAGGCAGTCAGTTCGCTCAGCCACTTTTAGAGTTCTCTGGTGCATGTGCTGGTTGTGGTGAGACACCGTATATGAAATTAATTACGCAGTTATTTGGTGATAGAATGCTCGTTGCTAATGCGACAGGTTGTTCATCGATTTGGGGTGGTAGTGCACCAGCGACACCTTATACTAAGAATCAAGCGGGTAAAGGTCCTGCATGGTCAAATTCTCTCTTTGAAGATAATGCGGAATTCGGCTTGGGTATGAATTTAGCCGTTAATAAAATGCGTGAAAAAATTAAACTCTTAATGGAAGAAATTGTTGCAACAGGTGTTAAGGAAGAGGCATTTAGCGAGTGGCTAGAAGGTATGGAAGATGCCAACGCTTCTAAAGCGGCAACTCTTAAAATTTTACCACTCTTTGGTAAGGATTTAGGTAATGAAAAAGCAAACCAATTATTATCAGAGGTTGAGGTATTAAAAGATTACTTGATTAAAAAATCCGTTTGGATTATTGGCGGTGATGGCTGGGCTTATGATATTGGTTACGGCGGACTCGACCATGTACTCGCATCTGGTGAAAACGTCAACGTTTTTGTCTTTGATACAGAGGTTTATTCTAATACTGGTGGTCAATCGTCGAAATCGACACCAGAGGCTGCAACGGCTAAATTTGCGGCATCAGGTAAGCGTGTAAAGAAAAAAGACCTCGGTATGATGGCGACAACTTATGGTTATGTTTATGTGGCGCAAGTTGCTATGGGTGCTGATAAAAATCAGACGTTAAAAGCAATTAAAGAAGCGGAAAGTTATGATGGACCATCATTAATTATCGCTTATGCTCCTTGTATCGCACATGGTATTAAGGCGGGCATGGGCAGAACGCAGAATCAAGAAAAAGAAGCAGTAGAGGCTGGTTATTGGCATACATGGCGTTTTGACCCACGTTTAAGAGAAAAGGGCAAAAATCCATTTAAACTGGATTCTAAAAATCCTAAGAAGAGCTTCCAGGATTTCCTTCGTACAGAAGTACGTTATACAGCGCTTGAGAAGGGCTTCCCTGAAATTTCGCAACAGTTATTTGACCTTGCAGAAGAGCAGGCAAAAGAAAGACTTGCAGGTTATAAGCGTATGCAAGCAATGGATTATAGTATAGAATAATGTAATATAATAGGGGCTATCACTAGTTTTGGTGATAGCTCTTTTTTTATTCCCCGCGTTGTCATCTTGAGCAACAATTACCAAGCTGTGTCATTCAGAGAAACGAAGTGACGTAGGAATCTTACGGCTTGGTTTGATATATTTTCATTTTTTAAATAGCTTAATTAAATAATTTTAAACCGTATTATTGAAAGAAATTCTTTTGACAATCACTTTTAATTCATTTTATTTCCCGCGTTGTCATTCAGAGGATGAACGTTAGTGAAGACGTAGGAATCTTAACGCGGGATTTAATTAAATAATTTTAAACCGTGTCATACGGAGGAGATTAAGTAAAAAAATTGTAAGATTTTTTTCTTTCTACGTCTTTTTCTGAATCAGAATAACACGACTTTTATTATTTAACTGAATAGTTGCTTTTATTCATCATTTATTCTCATTAACAATCTTTAATAATTCTTCAATTTCTTGATACTCATCAATAAGAAAATCTTTAGAAATAAATTCTATTTCATTTTTAACTTCTGTTAAATACTCAAAAGCACTTTGGTAATTATTAAGTTCTATATCTGTTTTAGCAAGATTAATATAATTTTCAATTAAATCAGGATGCAAATAGCCAAGGGTTTTTCTTTGTTCTAATGAAGCAGTTAAATAATAATGGGATTTTTGCAATAATTCTTTGCGTCGAATATGATTTGATGTAACACTAAGCGCCTCACTATAATAATTTTTACCTATGTTATTATATACTATTCTAATAGCACGAGTTTTATCCTTGTTTTGTTGCTCCATCTCAGCAAACTGTTTTAATGATAATTCATAATTAGTTAAAGCAAGTAAAAATTTTTCTTGTTTCCGCAAAATATCAGCTTTATTTTTATAATTCATTGCCATACCATTACTAACTATACGTTTAATATTTTTAATAATCTTTAAATCATTTTTACTAATTTGAACTTCTTGTTCTTTTAAAGCTAACAGTTTTGGTACTTCACTATACGGGGCTGTCGCATTAAGGAAATAAAAAAACTTAATGTGACAGCCTTATTTTATGCAAAAAATAAAAAGTAGACCTTTAAAAAGTCCACTTCTTATTGTA
>PDWI01003022.1_pt1 | contig 24425 bp, 13 predicted proteins | sample 1430891 | NCBI WGS metagenome assembly PDWI01 (sample SAMN01162508, study PRJNA174530) | Oral metagenome, whole genome shotgun sequencing project. | biome: Marine environment; feature: Marine mammal; material: Swab sample of the gingival sulcus; isolation source: swab sample of gingival sulcus...
GATGTCTATCGCTCCGACACACGATAATCTTGGAGTAGAGGTGTTTGATACTGCAAATCACGAGCACCCCATACCCTTTTGCAATGGGCGTGGTTCTTTGACTGGTGAATATCTGAAAAATACAATTACAGCCGACAGTATTGGCGTTTTTACAGCCACAACCACCATTGAAGAAGTATTGCAGACCCTTCCTTTAACACGGGTACATAAAAAAGCTGGCAAAGGCGAATTTACTGAAGATAGCTATGATGACTATGAGGTTTGGAGTCGTACGAATGATCATCTTTTTACCCTCACCCCGAGAGATAGAGGAAATATCAAGCAAAAAATAGAAAGAGTCCTCATTCAAAGTCCTTTTTATAAAACAGCGAAAGGCATACATCGTAATTCAACATACCAGGATATTAACAATGCCTACACCATTACAGAAATTATGCCTGATAAGGAACATATTATACTGGTTGTAGATGAGATAAACGCTCATTTCAGTATACCAAAAACAGCCTTACCGGCAGACTGGTGGGATACCACCACTCAATCAGTCAATCGTAATAAAATCCCGCCTGATGCACAAACGGACAGTTTTATTATATGGTACTAATTCCATTGTATTTCCAAACAAAACGGCTACCATCCTGTTTGTGAGGTAAAGCAGAAATCATTGCTGAAAGAACACATCTCTATTACATGCGATTTCTAAGAAAACATATCACCCTATTCAAACGCAGCTATGAGCAGAGAAGAACGCAGAGAGATCCCTTATAATTTCACATCAGCAGACGACAGGCTGATCATTAACCATCTTTTTGGCAGAAAGGTCTGGGAGAGCCTTGAAGAGCTGCGCAGTCAACGTATTACAGGAAGATCAGCAAGACTTGTAATGCGTTTTATCGGAGATTTATTCATCCTGCAAAGAAACCCTTTCCTGCTCCAGGAACTCATCGATTCCTCCAGGCGAAGAAAACATTTTTTCAGGACAGCGGCAACGGATCTTGGTATCATCGAAAAAGGAATAGAGCAGGCAGATATCCCAATGGCTCGTAAAACCATGGTTTCCAACCTGTTGGCAACCTGTCGAAAATATCTTCAAACCACCAGGCAGGAGATCAAGGCGACCACGGCAAAGCGGGCAAAAATGAAGAAAACATTAGGAGCCATTGTCGGTAGTAACAACATCGTCTTTGACCCATTCTCCCTCATCGCCCATGCAACAGATGCTGCGGACTGGCGCCTGCATCTCCCCTTTGCAGTTATCTATCCAGACAGTGAAGAACAGGTGGCCCCTCTTCTGAAAGCAATTAAACTTTTGGGATTACGGGTCATCCCCAGAGGGGCAGGCACAGGGCTCACAGGAGGGTGCGTACCTCTACGAAAGAACTGTGTGATCATCAACACTGAAAAGCTTAATAAAATCTATGATATTCGTTATTTGAGTGAAGAGAACAGCGACCTGCCGGCAGCCGCCGTAATAAAGGCAGAAGCTGGAGTCATTACCCAGGATGTCATGCGTTTCTCCAGAGAAAAAGGGTTTATCTTTGCAACCGATCCCACCAGCTCGTGGGCTTCCACCGTTGGTGGTAATGTTGCAGAAAATGCGGGTGGGAAAAAAGCGGTATTATGGGGAACAGCCATTGATAACATCTACTCGTACAACATCGTTCTTCCAGCTTATGGACTTTGCAAGGTACAGCGTAACAACCACACATTACGCAAGATTCTGCCTGATGATACGTTACATTTTACAATTACAAATCAGGACAACACCTATAATAAAACCCTTACAATTCCGGCGGCTGCAATACGAAAACCTGGCCTGGGAAAAGATATTACCAACAAGACGCTCTGCGGGTTGCCAGGTATCCAGAAGGAGGGAACAGACGGCATTATAACCTCTGCTGAATTCATCCTGCACACCCCGTATGAAAAACAGGTGACATTTTGCCTGGAATTTTTCGGTAATAATATGGATGAGGCCAGCAGGGTTATCGTTGATATATCGCAAACTTTTAAAAATGAGGGTGCTGAAACATTAATGGCTTTGGAGCATTTTGATCAAGAGTATATCAAGGCCATCAATTACAAGTTCAAAGCAACAAGAAGTGAAAGCCCAAAAGCAGTACTGCTCATCGATATGGTGGCGCACACCGACAGGCAGCTGGAGCAGGGAAAAAAACGTTTCAGGGATCTTCTCACCTCCTATCCAGACACAGAGCTTTTTATCGCCAGAGATGAAGAGGAAGCAAAGCGATTCTGGCAGGACAGGAAACGGCTTGGAGCCATCTCAGCACGTACAAATGCCTTCAAGCTCAATGAAGATATTGTCTTACCTCTCAACGCTCTGGCAAAATTTGCAGGCTTTGTTGACACATATAACATCGAAGAGGATATTTGTAATAAAGAGCTGTTTGTCAGACAGATTATAGAGTATCTGAAAAAAGCAGAACCCATCTCCGACCCGGACTGGCTGGAGGCAAAACTCCCCCGAGCACATGATCTCTGTGCTGTAACCTTAAAAAAACTAGGCAAACGAGAGGCAGCATACGGTACCTATGATCGTGAAATCAACACGCTGATTGAGGATCTCCTTGAACTATTCACAGGGTATGAGCGTATCAGTGCCATTATCCAGCAGCTGTATACAGATATTCGCAAAAAACAGATTATTATTGCCACACATATGCATGCCGGAGATGGCAATATCCACGTCAACATACCCGTTTTTTCCAATGACCGCGAGATGATGAAGAGAGCAGAAAGTACTGCAGAAACGGTCATGGCAAAGGCAATAGAATTAGATGGTGTAGTCAGTGGTGAGCATGGTATTGGCATTACCAAACTGAAATTTCTCGAACAATCGCGCCTGGAAGAACTTAGAAACTATCGCCGGACAATGGACCCATCCGGTCTCATGAACCCTGGAATGCTTGAAGATCCCAATATCATTAACAAGGTGTTCACTCCATCTTTCAAACTGCTGGCACTTGAGGCGAAGATTCTTCAACATGGCAAGCTGGAAGAATTATCAAGCAAAATTGGGCAGTGCATCAGATGTGGAAAATGCAAACCCGATTGTTGCGTTTTTATCCCATCAGCCAATGTCTTTTTCCACCCCCGCAACAAAAACCTGGCTATTGCATCACTCATCGAGGCCATCCTCTACGATATGCAACGCTATCATTTTCCCCGCTATAACCAATTGAAAAACCTTCAGGAAATCGCTGACCACTGTACTATGTGTGGTAAATGTTATTCTCCCTGTCCCGTTAACATCGATACCGCTGAGGTTTCCGTACTCGAACGTCAGATCCTTGCGGAAATCGGCTATAAAAAACAACCGGTGGCAACCACACTTTCGCTACAATACCTGAAAAGCCGTAAAAAACTGGTAAATACTGTTTTCAGAAAAACCGTTATAGATTGGGGTAGCAGAGGACAGCGTCTTGGTCACAAGCTGCTTATGGCAACACCAGATTCAATCAAAAAAAGAACAACCCCACTATTCCAGCTGTTACAAAGCCCCATGGCTTTGCCATCAAAAAAAACCATCAGAGATATCCTTCCCCCCTGTAATTCGGATGAAGCTTTTGTCTTCAAACCGGAGCAAAAAAGTACACACACCGTTTTTTATTTTCCCGGCTGCGGTTCCGAACGTCTTCATGGGCAAATCGCCATGGCATCACTCTACATCCTTCTCAAATCAAATTACCAGGTGGTGTTACCCCCACCCTATCTCTGTTGCGGTTTTCCTGCACGGGTAAATGCAAAGAAAAAAATGCATACTGAACTTTCTTTACGAGATACCATTATTCTGAGTCAGATACGTGATATGCTGGGCCATGTGACCTTTGATGGTATAGTGATAAGCTGCGGTACCTGTAAGGAGTCTCTCTCCAAGATGGGAATTGAAGATATTTTTGGCTGTAGAATTGTCGACGTGAATGAATATGTAACATCAGGTAACAAAGAGCTGTTCAAAAACGGTATAATGCCCTGTCTTTACCATGCGCCCTGCCATGACTCACTACAGGGGCAGGGTACTGCACTTCTTCGAGACATTGGCCTGACCCCGAAAATCACTGAAAATTGTTGTTCGGAAGCTGGCACCATGGTCTTATCACGTCCTGACATCTCTTCATCAATGCGAATGCAAAAGCGAGATAATATCCAAAAACAGATGTCGGACATACAACAGGAAAAAAGTATTCTCTACACAAACTGTCCGTCATGTATTTCAGGTCTCTCAAGAAACAGTGATTTGGGAGTACAGCCAAAACATATTGCCGAGTTGCTGGCTGAAACAGCAGGTGGCACTACATGGAAAGATGAACTTGCCCTGTTCGTCGAATCAGCGGAAAAGGTTACGTTTTAGGAAAATACAAGTCGAGAAACTAACACACGGAGATTTCATTAAAACGTTGTATCGTATAGTTAAGGATGCTCGAAATTGCATCCACTTCAGTTATTTCCTTGTATTTTATAAGAAGTTTTTGGTAGAAAGACATTAAATACATAGTAGTCACACAAGGAAAACAGTATCACTAAATATTTAGACGTAATCACTCACTCCATATGTGATAACATATGGTTTTTCGTTAGATATTCTCCACAGTAGAACAGTATATTGGGAGGGAACATTATTGATTAATCTAATCCCAAAGTTACGTAACAAACTGCTTTCAGAAAAAAATGACAACCTGAGAAAATGGCAGGAACAAAGCCTGCACGTGATATGTCTTTTTTTCGTTTTCCTTGCACTACCCTCCGTAATCAAAAGTATAATAACCAGCTTTCAAAATGGACTTTGGGTAAATATCGTTTTTTACATCATTAGCTATGCGACTTGCATTACCTTCATTTTCGTCAAAGTATTTCCATTCAAGCTCAAGGCCTGGATCATTGTAACTTCACTTACATCACTCGGCATAATCTCACTTTTCTTTATTGGCCCATATGGAAGTGGACGAATATGGTTCATTATTGCGACCCTCCTGGCTTCCCTTATCCTGGGCATCCGGGCAGGCATACTTGTTTTATTTTTTCAGCTCATTCCTCTTGCTGTATATGGATATCTGCTGACTAATTCCCAAGCATTTCTCATATCAAACCTGCAACTCGACGGTGAAAGCTGGCTTACAGCCTCCATTACGTTCACCTTTTTAAGTACAATGAGCATCGTTGCATCCGGCATTACAACAAATGGCCTTTCCCTGCTGCTGGAAAAAACAAGAAAAGCCAAAGCTGAACTTATAAAGACAACAGAACAACTCAATAAAAAGATAATAGCTCATCAGCAAAGCCTGCAGGGACTTATGGAAAGTGAACAGAGGTGGGTTTTTGCCCTTGAAGGAGCAGGAAACGGGGTATGGGACTGGGATCTGGATACGGATAAAATTTACTTTTCCTCTCTATGGAAAAAAATACTTGGATATGAGGAAAATGAAATTGGCTTTGGTATTTATTCATGGTTTGATCATCTACACCCTGAGGATCGCGATAATTTTCTGGATAAAATAGAAGATTGTTTTTTAGGAAAGAACGACTCTTTTTCGAACAAATATCGCATCCAACAGAAGAGTGGTGACTATATCTGGGTTATGGATCAGGGAAAGGTGATCTCAAAAAATAGTCATGGAGCACCACGAAGAATAATTGGCAGCCTTACCGATATAACCTTCATTAAAAAACTGGAAGATGAAAAGCTGAATTTTGAATCCCGTCTTCAACAAAATCGCAAGCTGGAGGCAATCGGTACCCTGGCGGGAGGTATAGCACATGACTTCAATAATATACTGACACCTATTATAGGGAACGTTGAAATAGCGATTCGCTCAAAACAACAGGGTGAAGATCTCAGCGAAAATCTGGCTGAAATTCAATCTGCTGCACGCAGGGCAAAGGCTCTTGTCAAACAAATTCTGGTATTTTCCAGAGAGGAGACGTTTGAAACCACATCCATAGCTATTGCCACTATTGTTAAAGAAGTGCTTAAATTGACAAAAGTTATCATCCCTAAAAATATTAGAGTAATCTCTTATGTTGAGGATGATTGTGGCTATATTCAGGGAAACGCCACCCAAATACATCAGATACTCATGAACCTGATGACAAATGCGACACAGGCCATGAAAGAAACTGGAGGAGAGCTCTCAATCTCTTTAACAAAATTTTTAATCTCAGAAAATAATAATGGTGGAAAGATAGCACCCGGACAATACGCATGCCTCACCGTTAAAGATACAGGTAAAGGTATCGCAGAGGCCATACAGAACAGAATATTTGATCCTTTTTTTACAACAAAACAATATGGAGAGGGAACTGGTTTGGGGCTTTCTGTTGTCCATGGTCTCGTATGCGAACTGGGAGGTTTCATTGAGACATCCAGTCAGGAGGGGCATGGTACATCTTTCAAAATTTATTTTCCACTCACCTTACAGATAGATCATAATGATACACCAGCTATCCAGCATAATCTGAAAAAAGGTTCTGGAAGCATTATGGTCATTGAGGATGAAGAAAATGTGGCTCTCGTTGAAAAAAACATGCTTGTCTTTCTCGGTTATACGGTAACGTCCTTCACAGATAGCAGACAAGCCTTGAAGGAGTTCTCCAATTATCCGGAAAAATATGATATTATCCTTTCAGACCTTGAAATGCCATTTATGACGGGACCACAGCTGGCACATAAAATCAAAGAGATCAGACCGGAGATACCTGTCATCCTCTGCTCAGGTTTTATAGAAAAAGCACTGATGACAGCTAAGGGCGAACAGCTTTTCAGTGCATATCTGGAAAAACCAATCACCTTGCGGGAGCTTTCAGACACATTGCAGAAACTCTCCGAGGTTAAAAATCCGCCGATTTCGAACTATACCTAGCCCCACTATTTCATACAAAGAGAGACAATACCTTATAAAATCCTTTATAATTCAATTTCTATCTGCCGATCATACCAGTTGCCACCATTGGTTGTACAACCAGTTCAGTCTCCGGTTATTCAATATCACTTATGTGCCACTGGAATCGATGTGTCAAATCAGGTTGAGACAGGCATCAGGATTCATCATACCTCTGCAGTTTATTCAAAAGAGTCTTTCGGGTAATCCCCAGCCTTCTGGCAGCTTCGCTCTTGTTCCCTTCTGTTCGCTCAAGAGTTTGCAAAATGATCATTTTTTCAGCCTCATATAATGTGCGAGATTTCTCTTCCATCGGTTGAGTATCAGCGCCTTTTTCCTTAAATTTCTGAATTGTTAAAGGCAAACTTTTTTCTGTCAACTGATCACCACGCATCAATATAACACCGCGTTCAATAGCATTCTCCAACTCCCGCACATTCCCCGGCCAGGAATACCTTGTCAATAATTTCATACATTCTGGAGAGACTGATGCCACCTGCCGCCTGTTTTTTTCAGCAAAATGATTTATAAAATGGTGAACAAGAAGGGGGATATCCTCGCCACGCTCTCGCAGCGGCGGAACAGAGACCATCACCACATTCAGACGATAGTAAAGATCTTCACGAAACCTGTTCTCAGAGACCTCCACGGCAAGATCCCTGTTAGTGGCTGCCACAACACGCACATCAACATGAATGGTCTCTTCGCCTCCCACACGTTGTAACTCTCTCTCCTGCAGCACCCGTAAAAGTTTTACCTGCATTGCCGGAGAAGTTTCTCCAATTTCATCAAGAAAAAGAGTACCTCCATCAGCCTGTACGAATTTTCCCTCTCTCTTTTTGTCAGCTCCGGTAAAAGCCCCCTTTTCATGACCAAACAGTTCTGATTCCAAAAGAGATTCTGCCAATGCTGCACAATTAACCTTGATAAAGGGTTTATCTTTCCGTTCGCTGTTTTCATGCAGTGCCTCTGCAACCAATTCTTTTCCGGTACCAGATTCGCCAGCAAGCAGTACCGTTGCCTCTGTGGGAGCAACGTACTGTATCATCTCCAAAAGTTCCCTTATTGGAGGAGAAGAACCTATAATCGATGTCCGTAGTGTCTTCCTTTCAGCTGTTGTTTCCTGCTTGTTCTTCTCAACCTGCCTTAGATCAAGAGCACGTTCCAGGGCAAGTTTCAACCGGTCAAAATCAAGAGGTTTGGTCAGATAATCATGAGCTCCTTGTTGTATTGCATCAACAGCATCATTCACCGAAGAATAGGCTGTCATAATGATGACCGGTAACTCAGGCGATATTGCCTGTATCACTGCAAAGGCTTCTGTTCCACTCATCTTTACCATACGAACATCCATGAGCACTACATCATACCTGTTTTTTCTCACAGCCTCGACAGCAGTTGTCCCATCGTCAGCCTCTACACACCGCCACCCCCATTCCTTAAGCATTGAACAGAGCATATATCTGTGATTCTGATCATCATCTACGACAAGAACACTTTTCTCCCTACGCATTGTGACCACACGGTCCTCCATAATTCCATATTTTCTGGTATGTTACAGTATATCGGCTTTTAAATACTCCCGGAGACATCTCTCACATTCTCCTTATAAACAAATGCCCGTAACCAGACACAGTCCCACCATAACAACAGCACATATATCTATATATCTTAAAAATAGGCTCTGCAAACAATTCCTTTCTTCTTGTTTTAATCATGTACTCCCAGAAGCATCTGTCATACTTTTTTTAATGCAGCTGACCAGACGAACAGGCTTATTGTATAAAAGGCAGGCGGGTAAGAAATCCGCCTCAAAGATAAAAGATACTTGCTTTCTTCATTCAGGAGAAGTACCTAAGGGGAGCACTGATTTACATTATCAGGGATGAACACACACTGTACGGTTCTGCCAAAGATAGTTCTGTAATGATTACAAATAAACCAAGACAAATACCAGAATAAATGGATAAAACAATAAAACAGGCATATAAAACAATAGCTTTTCAGGGAATGCCAGGCGCCTTTTCTGATCTGGCCTCTAAAAGTGCTTTTCCTGATCTTGAAACAATACCATGTGTTTCTTTCGAAGCAGCCTTTCATGCGGTTTACCAAAAAAAAGCTGATCTTGCCATCATTCCAGTTGATAACAGCCTTGCTGGCCGTGTTGCAGATGTTCATGATCTGATCCCACATGAACAGCTCTATATCATTGGTGAACATTTTGAGTTAATCAGACACTGCCTGCTGGGAGTTACCGGCGCAACCCTGCAAGAAGTCACAGACGCGCACAGTCATGTACATGCCATCCCGCAATGCAAACGATTCCTTGATAAGCACGGTATAAAAAAACATATCGTGGCAGACACAGCAAAAGCAGCCTCTGATGTAAAAAAATGGAACGATCCAACCCAGGCAGCGATCAGTTCTGAATATGCGGCAAACATCTATGGGCTTGACATCCTCCAAAAGGACATTCAGGATGATAATCACAACACCACACGCTTTTTAATATTTGCACCGGAAAACATCGTCCCACCCAACGAAAGTAAGTATGATTACCTTACCAGTATCATCTTTGAGGTACGTAACATCCCAGCAGCTCTTTATAAAGCGCTCGGCGGTTTTGCAACAAATGGTGTACAAATGGTAAAGCTTGAAAGCTATGTGGACAAAGACTTCAAGGTAGCCAGATTTTATGCCGATATTGAGGGGCACATAGAGGATCACTCTGTGCAGCTTGCCATGCAGGAACTGGATTTTTTTGCTAAACGATTGATTGTTATGGGAACCTACAAGGCCCATCCATTCAGAAAAGAAGGGCATTCACCCAGCTAAAAGGAACCGATAATATATTTCTAGAAAAGTAAAAGAAAATATTTGCTGATACTTTCTTGCTCGATGTGGCATTTCCTGAAGATCAACAGAGCTGATGAGAAATCGGCTACCTGTCGGAAATTATTCCGTGGAGCTGATTCTTAGCCAGAGGCTTGAGGAAATTGATGTGGATGCAATACTCCTTCCTGATAAAAAAGGTAACCTTCACGATTTTCCCAACCGCACCAAAACTCTCCTTGTCACCCGCATCAAATAGGAATCGCAGCTCCACGTTACGACCGAGCAAGGCCCGTGCTGTTGCCTTATTAGAGAGTTTTACCTCAAAGGCGCATCCTTCCAGAGAGATATCCATCAGACTTCCTCGAAAATAGGTCTGCGTCTTTTCTCCTTTCTTGTTGAGCAGGATACTCCGCACACTTGCCTTGACAGGATAGCGGGGATTATCCCTTTTCTCCAGTGTTTTCCAGCGGGAAATATCCTTTATACTGCCATATTCAAAACAAAAATCCACAATCTTTTCATAGAGCCCGGGATATTCCTCATGCCAGGAATCAGTAGCAGCATTTTCAAGGCAATACAGTTCCACATCCGTGAAACTTACAGCGGTAGCCGAACAGAGAGAAATCGAGGTAAAGCTGTACTCTCCCAGTAATTTTCCCCGTCCCAACTGGGCAAGAACTGTGTTTTTCGTTTTTTGAGGGAATAAAATGGTAACCTTGCCGCTATTTATGAAAAACAGCTTGGTATTGTATGCACCGTGAGAGAGTATTATCTTCTTGGCAGGGACAACAATTCTCTTCATGGTATAAAAAACGGCATTTCTTTCATCCTGATTGAGCGAACCGTAAAGATTGTCCCATATTGCAAGATGTCTTGAATCAATCCCTTTGGCCTTTTCCGCCTCAATGATTTCAGCACTGCCAATTATCTCTTTAAGCGCAGTAGGAGCCTCTTGCATCAGTTTATTACGTAGAGTTTCCGCTCTCTTAAATTCTCTGGCCTTTGCTGAAGAGATTATCTCAGAATAAATCTTCTGTATTCTTTCACCATGTCGTTTTTCATCTGATAGTTGATCAGAACCAGAAAGAACCATAAAAACTCCTCATTGAATTACCGTGATATGCTCACTGGCACCAGTGAGCATCGTGCTATTGGCATCTCTACCGAACACCAGTACCATATTTTATCTGAAAAAGCATTTTATTAAAACTAGAGCTACAACCTGGAAGTATCTATCTCTCTATTGTATACATCAGATCCCCGCCGCTTGACTCTGATGAAGTCTGTGTTTCGACTGAGAAACCATTACCTAAATCATAGCGCAATATAAACTCGCCCAGATTGTCGTAAAAATTATGATCATACCCTATAAACAAATCCTTCATGAGATATTTGCCCACAACGAGGGACATATCTCCGGACGCAGTTGTACCTTCAAGGTACATTTCGTCAATAAGAAGCAATCTATCAAGATCATCAGCAAATTTATCCACCTCCTCGATGCCTAGACCTGAGACAAGCGAACCCACTATTCCCTTTTCGTCTTTTCCCGAAGACTTCATCGACTTGCCAACAACAAGATAGGCCAGTATATCACTTTTTTCCATAACCGGATGAGAAAACAGTTCAAATTCCATATCTTCAAGTGTTCCGCTTACGCTCACCCCCACCTCTTTATCCGCCACCTGCCGTACGGCACGGATATCCAGTCCCGGATTCTCAAGAGCCCCCCCTTTAAAAAGAAGCCGTCCTCTCTCTATATGCAAATCTGTGGCATACAAGGAGAAAATGCCATCAACTGCTGTAATCTCACCTGTTGCAACAGCCAGCATTCCCGGCATATTTTCATAGAGCAGACTGCCACGCAAGCCACTGGTTAAACCATAACCATCAAATCTCACATCTTCATCAATGTGTATCCACAGACTTGTCTCCAATGGGTACTCTTTTTTCCTGTTACTATTTTCATCATCAATAAAAACAACATCCTTGGAAGGATGGATCACTTCAGCTCCTGAGACGATGATAATGGTTCCATCTCTTGCCTGAATATCACCTTGCACCCTGCCATTCCGTTCATTACATGCAATTGCCACCTGGGCATCAAGGACAAGATCATATTCTTCTGTCCGAACAGCGTTGAGATTTTCGGCTGCAATGTCTGCTTGAAGAGACCACCTCTTCCCTTCCATGACTTTAAATTCGCCATCACCCGACAGATTGCCTTCTCCTGATATTCCTTGCACGGTGAAAGCTGTTGTATTCTTTTTAAAATCAAGATCAGCAGCGACTTGTTCGAGCCTGGAACCAAGGCTGGTAAATTCCAGGGCACCCTCATGTAAGGCTATATCGCCATGCAGTTCAGGCACCCCAGCAGAACCTTTAATTCGAACTTCACCTGTAAGGAGCCCGCTTGCTTTCAGCTCTTCTCTGCTAAGTAATTCAACAAAGGAAAGATCTGTAAGCTGCACCTGCATCTCACCTTCAAGCGGATATGCGGCAAAGTCCTTTCCTTCAGTAAAAAGAGCAGCTTTTGCAGAAATCTTGCCGTCCCCTTCCGGCTGTGCAACAAGAGAAACCTCTCCTTTTTTATCCGTATAGGAAAATGCGAGATCAACCTTGGAAAACTGATACTCAAGCGGATTGTCCTCATAACCTCCAGCCATCGCTATTTGTGGAGATGAGAGTTCGCCCTGCAAGACCGGTCCGTAATCCTTACTATACAACAAATCAAAAGTGCCACTCACTATACCGGAAAGATCATATCTCTTCTCATCAGGCTGTAACAAGGAAAGATCCAGGTTTTCAATATTCCCTGCGAGCGAGACGGCACCCTCTCTCATGTCTGAAGACTCTAAACAAAAAGAAAACGCCTCGCCCTCAAGACACAGGGGCGTCATTGAAATATGAGCATCCTTTTTCTGAATACGGGTATCATCCTGCAAGGCAAAGGTGCCAACTCGTGTATTGACAGCCTGGATATCATCCACAACAATCTGCCAGTCTTCTCTCATCTCCAAAAGAGCAGTAAGCGTAAAATCACCTTCACTGCTCTTTAAATCAACCGAACACGAATGATTTTCCAGAAGCCCTTCCGATTTCAGAGTAAAAGAATCGACCGTGACAGCTCCTGCTTTTATGCCGCTGCCCTTGAAATCAGTAACAAAATTCCCCTGCAGCCCATCTTCAATCATTCCATTCCCCGTCAGTTTTGTGACACTGTACTGGTCATAGCGCAGATTATCTGCCTCGAGCGTTGCATACACAGCAGGATGATCAATATCTCCTGAAATATCTCCTTTTACGACCAATGCTCCCTCAGCCTGAGAGGAAAAAAACAGGCCGATATCTTTGATTTCACAAAGAAAAGAAAAATTGTTTTTCCTGCCCAGCTCGCCCTCTAAATTAATAGAAGTATCACCAAAGTATAGGGAGCTGTCACCGACATAATACATATCATTTTGCAGCATAACATGCCCATCTGCTCCAAAACTCCTCCCCTGAAGCACTCCTTTTGCCCGGGTAACTGTTACTGCAAGAGAAGAATCCTCCAGATCACCATCCACTTCAACCAAGGCATTCATATTCCCTGAAAGTGAGGAAATAAAAAAAACAGGATCAAATGTAACAAGTTCCAGAGCAGCATGCCATTTCTGCTTCTCCAGGGAAAAATCACCGCATACGTTTCCTGATTGGTGCTGCAGACAAAATCGTTCAACCTCACTCGACTCCCGGCCAATCCGTACAGCAACCGGCTTTTCTAACTGCAAATTCCCCTGTGTGATATGCGCACTGGTAAAATCAGTCAACTGTCCCTGCCAGATTTCGCCTTCAATGCCGCCTGCTAATTCCAGTACACCATGTACATCTTCATGATCAACAAGAAGCTCTAATGTATGATTGGCCAAACTGCCAGAATACTCGAGCGAGATATCCTTAACAGGATAATCCTGAACCATAAGATTTCCGGCTTGTAAATTTATCTGAAAATCAGATGCAGGCGGAAGAGTTCCCCTGAGAAAAAGAGATGCCTCACGTGTTGTAATCCCAAATCCCTCAATATCATCGGCATTTGCCTGAATGTCAATATCAGGTGCTGCCAGTGAACCTGTCAGATGAAATTTTGCATCCATACTGCCTTGCACACCAGCATACAGGGCAGCCGTTTCCGGGATAACGAGTGTTCCCTGAAGATCAAGCATGTCTCCAACACTTCCATGAAAATGTACCCTGCCAGCTTTACTTTCCAGATCAAAGGAGGATATACCAAGCGTTTCTCCATCATAGTGAGCGGCACCTTTGGAAGAAAAGGCATATCCACAAACTGTACCACTTCCGTTTTCCAAGGCGATATCCATCTGCGAGGTGTCATAGTTTCCCGATACCACTGCTGACAGTGATAGTTTGCCGGAACAATCTAAAAGAACAAGGTCAGGATCAACAGCCGACAGGGAAATCTCTGCATACCAGGAGAGCACATCAGAAACAAGGAGCTGTGTTGCAATCTTGCCAGTAAACGGCTCATGAAAAGAGATATCCAAACGGGGAGAATGTATATCTCCTGCTATGTGTAAAGAGCCTGCAAAATCGACATCTTCATCCGTTTTAAAAGTCCAGCTGCCAGCTATTTCCAATGGCCAGTTTTTTTCTGTGGAGAGCTCACCTGAAATATCAACCCCGAATTTTGCAGTTATGAGCCTGCCCTGCAATATCTCTAATTTTGAATTCCTATACGCCCCCCGAAATTGAAGCTCTGAAAAGACCTCTGTTATCTCGTTATCCCGCACCAGTTTCACATTAGTTACAGAGCCTCTCCCTATTACTACCTTTACAGGCAGGGATATATCAGATACCGGTACGGAGAACTCATGCTCAACAGCAATCCTCTCGCTGTCTCTTTTGAAAAGACCATTTTCAATCTCCAATTGTTCGACATAAAGAATGCCATACAACAATTCTCTGCAACGAATACGAAAATACCCCCTTTCTATTTCCACAGCCCCTTCCTCCAGCTGGAAAGACAATCCGGAGAAAGCTATTCCCCGATATAAGGAGCCTGTCACTTCCTCAACTGTAAAGGTATCTGAGCATATTGCCGTTGCTCTTTTCACCAGGAAATTGAGAGCCGTCTGCGAAAAACAGGACCAGACTAAAATGAACAAGCAGAGAGTTAAAAAAGTCAAGCCTGAAATAATCCCTGCACGAGTTCTCTGTTTCATAACTCGGATCCTACAGTAAAATGAAGACGATAGGGAGCATCATCTTCTGAAATCGCCCTGGCAACATCCAGACGCAACTGCCCAAATGGGAGTTGATAACGAATTCCCCCTCCTACACCTTTTGCAAGATTGGAAGAGATATCATTCATAGCATTTCCCGCATCCATAAAAGCAGCAATACTCCACTGGTTATGCAGCCGGGCTTCTAATTCGATGGAACCGGTGACGAGGTATTTTCCCCCTGTAATAATGCCCAAGCCGTCCGTTGTCCCCAAAGACCTGTTTGCATACCCCCGAACACTGTAATCACCACCAGCATAGTACCTCAAGGACGGAGGAATTATCTCAAATTCGTCAGTGAAAATACCTCCGAGTGTAAAGGCACCAATAAGTCGTATCTTTTCAAACGGGCTGATAATTGCTTTCCCTGAAGCCAGTATCTTGAGAAAGGTAGTATCAGATACAAAGTCATCGGCAGCCCCTTTAACACTCACAGAAAAGCGCATCCCCTGCCGTGCGGGTATATTTCCATCTCTGTAGACCATCGCTATTGAGGCAAAGGGAACCATAAGAAAGCTGTCACTACCATAGGAATCAATGGTATAGTTCTCGTCACGCAGTTCCAAACCACCATTATAGGTAAACCGCCCTCCCTTATGTTCGTAATAAACACTCCCCTTTCTCAGCTCGGTAGAGGTATTCCTCCAGCTTTCACTGCCAACATTTGCTGCGAAAAAGACTGTGTCCAGACTGGGATCGAAAACCGGAATACCATATGTGATATCCAAACGTGTCTCATATTGGGCCAACTGTAAATCAGTTGCAAGCTTATGTCCACGGCCGTTAAGCAGTCTGTTTTCCCAACCCAATTTAGTTCGATACCCATTATCAGTCGCCCATCCAGCACCTAATTTAAAACGATTTTTGTACTCTCTCGAGCCAAGCGAAATAATAATTGGGATATAGCCATCATGAGCCCCTTCTAGATCACCACTCACATTCACTGAACCAAAATATCCTGTTTTCAGAAGTACCTGCTCCAGCTGCAGTAATGTTTTCGCAGAATAGATTTCCCCCTTTTCATAATTTAAAAACCTGCGCAAAAACTTCTCATCCGCGATGTCCTGCTCAATTATGGTCTCACCAAAACGATACCTCATTCCGGCATCTGGTTTCAGGATTATACGACAGCTTTTCGTACCTCTGTCAATCTCTATTCTGCTGCTGTTATAGGATGATTTTATATATCCTTTATCTTCAAGTAATCGCAATATACGATTTTTTCCCTTTTCGTACAGACGATGATCCAGCAGATCTCCAGCGTGTAATGGAAAATCCAACCCTTCCGGGAAATAATAGTTGCTGTTATGCTCTGAAAATAAAATCAATACCTCTGCCACTTCAATGGCATATCCTTTATCAATTTTGTACTCAAGCTTCCAGCCTGTTTCATCATGCGATATTGTCGAAGCGATTACCGGATCGTAATACCCAAAAGGTTGCATAGCCTCAGTAATGATTTTTTCTGCCTCTCTGTAGAACTTGCGGACTCTTTGTTCAGAACCATGTTCAGGCCTTTTTCTCTGCAACGCTGCAGTGACATTATCATAGAGTTCCCCTGAAAGACCATGTATACTGATGTTCAGGTCTTCACCATGACATACTGAGCCGAAACAGGACACTGCGCAGGCAAACAAAATAATTTTAAGGTTATGAAATAAAAGTGTTTTCAAGGTATTTTCCTTACTTTTTGCTGACAACCTGTGTGCTGCAAGATCTCTCTATCCCCCAGTATATCGAACTTTGAAAAACAGGATGAATCATAAACTATGCTAACTGAAAAAATAAGAGTCGAAAAACTAATACATGGTGGTTTTGGGCTTGCAAGAGATGAAAGAGGCAAGATAATTTTCCTTCGCGACAGTTTGCCCGGTGAAGAGATAAAATACCGTATTACTGCAGCTACACCGTCACACGTCTTTGCAAAACCAGAATCAATACTCACACACCATCCTGCAAGAATTTCCCCTCTTTGCCAATACTACGGACAATGTGGTGGCTGTAACTTGCAGTTTTGTAACTATGACGGGCAGCTCCTTGTAAAAACAGGAATCTTTGATGATCTCCTGAAAAAAAGTCGGATTTCATACGATGAGAATATCACCATAATCCCATCACCAGCCAATCTTCACTACAGACAACGCATACGCCTCAAGGTGCAGCATGGAAAACTGGGCTTTTCAAGGTTTCGCTCCAGGAATATTGTTCCCATTGACTTCTGTCTGCTGGCAGAACGACCACTCAATAAAGTTCTGACTCTTTTGCAAAAAAAACCTGACCACAAGAAACTTATAGAACATGCCCTTGAGGTGGAGTTATTGCTTCATCCCACAAACAACCAGATAATTTTATACATTTTTTTGCAAAATAAACCAACAAAAGCTGACAGAAAAAGAGCTGCAGAGCTGAAAAAGTCTATCCCTGATATACGAGAGATATTTTTTACAGGAAAGAATTTTGCCATGCAAGCCTGCGATCCGGCATTCGAGAATAAGAAGATGAAAATGTTATTTGATCATTACTCCTTCAGGCAGAAACAGATATCTTATTCGCTATGCTGGGAGGTCGGCGGGTTCTGTCAGGTTAATCTTTCACAAAATAGAAATATCATTTCATTCCTGCTCGACATCATCTCAGATATTCAGCCAGAGCATATTCTTGATCTCTACTGCGGTATGGGCAATTTCTCTCTCCCCCTATCCTTTTTTGCCCAATCCGTAACAGGAGTCGAAAACCAGGGCTCCGCCATCCGATCGGCAGAAAAAAACAGTGCTGAAAATAACGTGGAAAATCTTACCTTTATCAGAGGTTCCAGCAATACTGTCTGCCAAAGTCTCGTTGAACAGCACAAACAATTTGATCTGACAATTATCGACCCACCCAGAAAGGGTATAGTCGACCATCACCGGGAAATAGCAGCTCTGACAAAAGACAGAATAATCTATATTTCCTGCGATCCCGCTACATTGTTACGTGACTGCAAAATATTTGCCTCTCTGAATTTTCGCCTTGTCGCAATAAAGCTTTTTGACATGTTTCCGCAAACTCATCACATCGAAACGGTAGCTGTTTTGAAAAAAAATTGAGACAACATCATATTGTCATCAACACAAGGTTGCAACGCTCTGAAATCATCTCTTGCAAATTGCGAGTAACACTCTATTATGTTGCATAACCTGCCAAAGGTTTAAGCTGTAACAAACGACCAGTGGATCCATAAAAAATATATACAAATGTATCGTTAAATGACATGACAAAAGAAAACCAATTTTTACAACAGCGACGTGAAAAGGCTCAAGATCTGGCCAAACTGGGAGTAAACCTGTATTCCAACACCTTTACGCCGGCTCATAAAATAGCAGAAATCCTTCCTGAAGGAGCCTCTCTACCGGCTGAAAAGGATGAAGACACGCGTTTTACCTATTCAATAGCAGGAAGAATTCTTTCTATGCGAAAATTCGGAAAGGCAGCCTTTTTCAACCTCTCCGATGTATCCGGCACCATTCAGGTCTATATAAAAAAGGAAACTGTAGGTGAAGAAGTCTTTGCCGCCTTCAAGAAATGGGATATCGGTGATATCGTTGGCATTACAGGGAAACTCTTCAAAACAAAAACAGGTGAGCTGTCACTCGCCAGTGAAAAAGCTGAAATGATATCTAAATCTTTGCGGCCACTTCCTGAAAAGTGGCATGGTCTTACCGATATCGAAACAAAGTACCGCCAGCGATATGTCGATCTCATAGTAACCCCTGAGACAAAGAAGACATTTCGAAAAAGAGTAAAAATCATTAAGTTAATCCGCGAATTCCTCAACGCCAGAGGATATCTGGAGGTGGAAACACCTATGATGCAGCCGGTTCCAGGTGGAGCAACCGCCAAACCATTTAAAACACACCACAACGCTCTGGATATGGATCTTTATCTCCGTATAGCACCGGAACTCTATCTGAAAAGACTTCTGGTTGGCGGATTTGAAAAGGTTTTCGAAATAAACCGTAACTTCAGAAATGAAGGACTTTCCACCAGACATAACCCGGAATTCACCATGTTGGAATTCTATCAGGCCTATTCAACCTATCAGGACATGATGGATATAACTGAAGAGATGATATCATGGTTGTGCCAGGAAGTTAATGGTACTATGGAAATTGAATACCAGGGAACACTTGTAAATCTGGCACCGCCATGGACACGCTTAACCATGGACGAGGCACTTGTTCAGGTTGGTAAAATTGACCGGGAAATACTGGAAAATGATAAAGCCCTGCTGGCCCTCGCCAAAGAAAAAGGAATAACGCTTGACCCCATGGCAGGAGCAGGAAAGGCAAAGATGGAGCTCTTCGAACTCCTGGTTGAGGAAAAATTGATCAATCCAACCTTCATCACCTCATACCCGACAGAGGTATCTCCGCTGGCCCGTAAAAACGAAAAAGACCCTGCCATTACTGACAGATTTGAGCTCTTTGTAACCGGAAGGGAACTAGCCAATGCCTTCAGTGAACTCAATGATCCTCAAGACCAGAAGGCACGCTTTGAAAAACAGATCAATGAGCGTGGTGACGATGAGGAAATCCATCCGGTACTCGATAGTGATTATATCCGTGCCCTCGAATACGGCATGCCATCTGCCGCAGGTGAAGGTATAGGAATTGACAGGCTGGTAATGCTGCTTACAGACTCGCCTTCTATCAGGGACGTCATACTCTTTCCACACCTGAAACCAGAACATACTACGCAACAATGTCCTGAAAAAGAAGAGTAAACTATGTACGAATGGTTTATCAGCCGCAGATATCTGCGCGCGAAACATAAAAACGGTTTTATCTCGTTGATCTCCCTTATCTCTGTTGCCGGGATAACCGTTGGAGTCATCGCCCTGATAGTGGTTCTGGCTGTCTACTCAGGATTCACCGACGGCCTGCGCGATCAGATTCTTGGCTTAAATTCACATATTGTTGTGCAAAAACGAGGTACTCCATTCGTTGATTACCGAGAAGTCAGAAATACAATAGCAGATATGGAGGGCATAACCGGAGCCACCCCATACCTCTATTCGCAGACCCTGCTCAGTGGGCCGGCAGGCGGCAGCGGAATTGTTTTACGAGGCATCGATCCACAAACGGCAACGGGTGTCATCAGCCTGCCGTCACAGATGATAGAAGGAACAATCGAAGATCTTGTTACCACAGGAAAAGATACTATTCCCAATATCATTCTGGGAAAGGAACTTGCTATCTCGCTCAAAGTCGGCCCAGGAAGCAAGATACGTCTGATAAGCCCATCGGGACCACTTACCCCCATGGGCGTTATCCCCAAAATAAAAACATGCAGGGTCTCAGGCCTTTTTGAATCCGGTATGTATGAATATGACTCCGCTCTTGCCTATATGTCTCTTGAAAATGTGCAGGGTTTTCTGGAAACAGGTGATATTGCTCATGGCATTGAAGTCACCATAGAAACCAAAGACCTGGAGAAAGCCGATGTCTGGGCAGATAAAATCCGTAAAATGCTTGGTTCAGACTTCACCGCCAGAGACTGGATGTCGATGAATGCGAACCTGTTTGCCGCATTCAAACTGGAAAAAATCGGCATGTTCATCTGTCTGGCCTTGATCATTTTGGTTGCCGCCCTGAATATCATCAGCGCCCTTGTCATGGTCGTCATGGAAAAAGGAAGAGATATTGCCATCCTTAAATCCATGGGAGCAACATCAAGATCAATTATGCGTATTTTCCTGTTCCAGGGTACCATTATTGCCCTTACAGGTACCTGCCTGGGAGTTGCCGGGGGACTTGGTCTTTGCCAACTCCTATCACGGTACAAATTTATCGAACTTCCGTCAAATGTGTACCCGATGACCACTCTGCCAATAAAAGTTTTGCCAGGCGATGTTTTTCTGATTGCTGTCAGTGCTATTATTATTACCCTTTTGGCAACCATCTATCCATCATGGAAAGCAGCACACATTGAACCTGCCGAGGTACTCTCCTGATGAGCCTGCTACAGACAATACAACTGGCAAAATCATACACTGATGGCCAGAGGAAAGTGAATGTCCTTCAAGCTGTCAACCTGACTCTTGAAAAGGGAGAGATGTGCAGCATCATAGGCGCCTCCGGTTCAGGAAAAACAACCTTGCTGCAAATCTGTGGAACACTTGCATCCCCAAGTTCCGGCAAACTGCTTTTCAACAAAAAAGAACTGCAGCTCTTGTCAGAAAAGGAAAAGGCCCGGTTCCGTAACCAGAGTCTTGGATTTATATTTCAATTTCATCAGCTGCTTCCGGAATTTACAACGCTTGAAAACGTACTGATGCCAGGACTGATAGCTGGAAAGAGACGAGGCCAGCTTGAAGAGCGGGCTAATGAGTTACTGGCTGCTGTTGAGCTTGATCACAGGATGAATAACAAGGTGACAACTCTTTCAGGAGGAGAACAGCAGCGTACAGCCCTTGCACGGGCACTTATACTCAAGCCCCAACTTCTACTGGCTGATGAGCCTACAGGTAATCTGGATAGCAGAGCAGGAAAGCGTGTTTTTGAGCTTTTGAAAAAACTCTCACGTCAATTTGACATGGGGGTGATTATGGTCACTCATAATCTGGAGCTTGCCCGGCAGATGGACAGTGTTAAAACACTTGCCAATGGGACGCTGAACTCCTGATGCGAATCTTTCCCCCCACTCAGACTGACAGCGGGCAGAGAATAATTAAAAACATTTAAACAACCAATACTGCTCACCTACATACCAGTGTTACAGGAGATATCAATATAGCCCGGGATGCCTGCTGATTTCCTCTTCGATTATATCAGGATCAGGAGCATTATACCTGATAAGATTCTGCAGGTGATAGAGATCATCAGGGCTGATTTTGGTAAACTGCAAGGCCATAAATTCTTTATCATGCCTTATTACCTTCCCTGAAACATGGACAATTGTATTGCCCAGTCCACCAACCAATCTGATTGTGATGGTGCACGAGGTTCCTTCTCCTACTTTTTCCACCAGGGGAATCAGACATCCCCCAACACTGAGATTAGCCAACTCATGAACATCGTAGACCTCATCACCATTAACTACCAGGGTCGCCGGGAATTTCAGGGGTATCCGGCTGAATTTTCGTTTGGTCATTGTCCTTCCTTGTATCATGTGATATTTACGACCAGAATAAAAAGTAACAATATTTCCTTAATTATATCAGATTGTTTTAGGATCTCAAAGAAAACACCGTATACTTTTTTCTGGCAGCGAAACAACAAGACAGTAATCCTCTCAAGGAGTTATTGATTTTTACCGCATACTGTGTTGTAATAGGCATAATTATCTCTTGCATTATCTCTTGCATTATCTCATATATTTTATCTCAACATTCAAAGAGGATATTCACTATGAAAAAGACATTGCAACGTACTACAACAGCAATTGCCCTTCTTGTTTTTCTGGTCAGTTCCAATGCAATAGCCAATAACATTCCTGCTCCACCCAAAGGGAATTTACGCTATTCCATCACTGTATCAAAATTTAAGAATGAGGCAGGCTGGAGTGGCCTCTGGGACATTGGTGATGGTATGGAAACATCCATGACAAACATACTGCAGAAATCAGGATGGTTTATTGTCCTTGGCGACAATGAAATGAGGAAAGAGGCCATGAAAGAACAGGACTTAGCAGCATCCGGACGCATGGCTAAAGGGAAAAAAACTGCAAAAATCGGAAGAATGACCCCGGCGCAACTCCTTGTCCGTGGCTCCATAACACATGCTCAGAGTACCACAGGCAGCGGTGGTGGTGGTTTGAATTTCAAAGGCATCAGCATTGGCGGTTCGAAGGGACAGGCTGAAATGAATGTCACCATCTATTTAGTGAACTCGGAAACAGGACAGGTTGTTGCCTCAACCGATATCATCGGTAAATCAGGAAGAAAAGCATTTTCTATCGGCTACTATGGCAGTGCCTTAAATGGACTCACAGGAAACTTCGGTGGCCAGAAAAAGGACAATATGGGAAAAGCCCTGGAAGATGCCGTTGGACAGGCTGTCAATTTCCTGATAAAACAACTTGATTCCATTCCCTGGGAAGGATCCGTAATACTTGTTAAAGGGGATAAGGTAATCATTAACAGAGGAGCGCGGGAAGGTGTCGAACCAGGCAGAGTTTTCAGAGTAGGCGGTGTAGAGGAGTTGGTTGACCCTGACACCGGAGAAGTTTTAGACTCAGAGATGACCCAGGTTGCCACTATTAAAGTGAACAAGGTAAAGGAAAAGATAGCATACTGTTCATTTGTCGACGGTGCCGGTAAAGTGACCAAGGGAATGACCGTTTTTCCTGCAAATTAATAACTATCCATTCTGTCAACCGACAAGAACCGCTTCTATCCCGGATTTCTCAGATTTTCACTCCTGAGAAATCCGGGTCAAGGTTTTTTCTAAAATACGTTGTCAGGTAAAGATATCAAAGATCTCTTTTGATCAGGTGTTTTTACATAGTTCTATACCTGCACCTCTTTTTTACTCGTTTCAACGCACATTTATTTTTTTCCCTGTTTTTCCGCTATCTGTGCAACAAGTTTTTCAAAATCAGGAAAGGTCCCTGTTTTCGACTTTGAATAGACAAGCTCGTCGTTAACCACAACGTCAAAAATGCCTCCCGAGCCAGCTATAAGTTCCGGGGTAACACTGAGATTTTCTTTCATGACTGCAGCCAGACCGGCTGCTTTCGGCTTATAGTCTCACTTTGAGCAGTAGGTAATGGAAATATTCATCCTGACTCCTTTTCTGATAAATAGTGTAGTAAATTGTTCAAAACAAGAGGAAATCTCTTACACATTTGACCATGTAGATTACACAACACCTGAAAGAATAACGATTACATTTTTAAAAAGCAATTTCAAAAGCTAATGGAAAAGAATCTGTATTTTTTAGAAGAAGCCGATAAAGCAAATTTTTTCTATACATTTCCTTATGCTCTCGCTTCTCTCGCGATTCAAGCAAGACACCGAAAGTTACGAGGAAGGAAATTCACAATCGGCTGAACGAGTAATTATTCAATAGAAACCAGTAATAGTATTGAATAACATCCTTTATACAGTATAGTATCCCCGCATCACCTGCTTTTCTCAATACAGATTATACGTAGACAATATTGATAATCAAAATTTGATCATGCCATGCTGCCACCAGAACTTGTTACCACAGCCCCGCACTCACCAGGCGTCTATCTGATGCTTGATGCCAGATCAGTGGTGCTTTATGTGGGCAAGGCAAAAGATCTGGTAAAACGGCTCGCCTCCTATACGAGAGTTGAACGAACGTCTCACAGTAAAACAGCAGCCATGCTCGCACGGGTAAAAAAGGTTGATACCATTGTAACCCATACAGAAAAAGAGGCATTGATCCTGGAAGCATCGCTGATAAAAAAG
>PDWI01003023.1_pt1 | contig 24423 bp, 23 predicted proteins | sample 1430891 | NCBI WGS metagenome assembly PDWI01 (sample SAMN01162508, study PRJNA174530) | Oral metagenome, whole genome shotgun sequencing project. | biome: Marine environment; feature: Marine mammal; material: Swab sample of the gingival sulcus; isolation source: swab sample of gingival sulcus...
GCAGGGATTTTCCTTTTCCGGCAAGAAGTTGAAGCTCTTTTTCGGGCCGGATCCATTGGTAACGGCCAAGACCGTTCTCAAGAAAAAACAAACCGGAACTGACGGCATTTTTTCCCGCAAGGAAACCTGGGTCTGGGATTGGGAGCTTGTCATCACAAACAACAAGCACATACCCATTGAGGCCCTTGTGGAAGAACCCCGGCCCCGCTCCCGCAATGAGGACATACGGCTGGATATTGTCAGCACTCCGGCCTTTAAGGATGTTAAGGAGAATCCCGACATCATGGCCTGGCCGCTGCATCTTGCTCCAGGAGCCAGCCAGACTATATCCCTGCATGTGGAGGCCAAGGCATCCAGGGATATGAAGGTTGATCCCGGCTGGCGGTGGTAATGAGAAAGTTGTGCAATAATAAAGTCATGGGGTAAAAGATTTGAACTACCCCCACAAACAAGGAAATACTATGCGTGTTTTGTCTGTTAATGATGTTATTAAGGCGTTTAACCGCTATTATATTGATGCTGTCTTGACAGAAGAACGAAATATTCTGGGCATAGGGGATAACCGCCGTTTTAAGCGGGAGCAATTTGAAGAATTGTACAAACCCCTGTTTATGGCCCTTTGGATTCGTGTTTTGGATACAGATCACAAGGAGGCTTCAGATACAGTCCGGGATGCGTATCTTAAAGGACTCAAGGAATGTTTTCGAAGGCAAAAGGGGGAGTATGAGCGTGTCCTTGATTTGGTTGTGGAGTATGAATCCATGCTGGGTGATTTTTCTGAAGTTTCTTTTGGTTCTGTAGCCAGGGAAATTGTGAAAAAGGTTTCCAGAAACAAGGATGCTCTTGATGAGAGAAGTCAAAAAATGGCTAGAATAATGCAGGGGCATATGGAAAACTTTGCAAAAATGCTTGCAGATGTAACCATTGAAATGGGGAAGAAATAACGACTGCATAAGATAAACGTTTTCTTCCACAAGATATGGGCGTTCTTGTTGCTTTGTCAAAGCAATGCCAACGATAAAGGGCCGTGTCAGAATATCTGGCACGGCCCTTGAAAATTGTAGGCATAAAATTGCAGGCATAAAGATGTTTAACTTGACGGCGGAGCAGCCGCATTATCTGCCTTTTTGGGCTTGGTTGTTGTGTTAGAAGGTTCTGTTTTGGTTGTCTTTGTATCCTTATCCTTGTTTTCCTTGCTCGCATTTTCCTTGCCCGAAGGCTTGGACGAGGCATGTTTGTTGCCGTAATCTGTCACATACCATCCACTTCCCTTGAGAACAAAGGAAGTCTGGGAAACGATTCGTTTGGCCGTACCTTCACAGAGGGGGCAGGGAAATTGTTTTTCCTCAAATCCGCTCTGCCATTCTTCAAAGATATGGGAACAGTCTTCACAACAATATTCGTAAATAGGCATTTTTTACTCCATATATACCCGGATCTTAGGGCTTCTCGCCGCCGGGTTGGTTCTTTAAAATATCGTTATTCCCCAAGCATAAGGCTTGTGAGTCAAGGTGACCAGGGCAGGCTGTTTTCTGGAAATATTTCCTGGAAAATTGTTTCGTTGCTGCCAAGTCTTTCACAAGGGCCGGACGTATATATTGGTAGCCCTTTCTCTCTGTCAAGACTTGCTCGTTGCAGGATTTTTTTGGGCATTTTGTCCTCTGAGGTGTTTGTATAGCTCAAGCCTGGAGCAGGCTGTCCTGATGGCGGCAGATTTTTAAGCCTTGCCTATGAAGATTAAACCATCTAACTACCTTCCCTCTTACGGTATCTTTGGAACGGCTTTTTTATGTTTTGCGGAGCCTCTTCTCAAGGTTGTCTGCCTGGAAATGCTTGCTCAGGAAGATAAAAAACGTTGTCCTTCAACCCCTACCCAGGAGTATCATGTTTACGAAAACAACCATTGCGACCCTTATCCTCTGTCTGCTCCTGCCTGCAGGAGCCTTTGCCCATTCGCTTTTTGTTCAGGTGGGACGCTATCACGTCAATAACGGCAAAGCTTCGCCCCTATTTTTCTGCTATGGCCATCATATCCCGGTGGATGATGCTGTCAGAGGGAAGAAACTTCACTATATCAGGGTAACACGTCCAGACGGGAGCGTTCAAAATATTGCCATTCGTAATGAAAAATCCCTGCATTCCTATGTAGTGAAATACGATATGCCCGGAACTTTTGTGCTTACTGCGGAAACAAATCCTGGCTTTTTTACCACCTGGACAGACAAAAAGAATAGAAAGCGTCATTCCATCAAGCCCATGAGCGCTATTGCGGATAAGGCGAGTTCTGTGGAGGGAAGCCTTCGGAGTAGCCAGTGGACCAAGACCTATGTAACCTGCGAGAAGTCTTCCAAACCCTTCCCAGCCCATATGGGACTACCTCTGGAACTTGTTCCCGCAAGGGATGTTAGCAACCTCAAACAGGGCGAGAACCTGACCTTTACGGTGTACATGGACGGCAAACCCTATAAAGGTAAAGGCTTTTGGGATGCCACCTATAATGGATTTTCCACCCAGGCCGAGGATATGTATTTTCCCAAACAAGAGATCACGGGCGGTACGTTCACTTTGCCTCTGGATGTTCCCGGCAGATGGTTTGTCCGTTTTTTTGCCAAGACCCCGCCAGCAGGTGGTGCCAATAGGGATTATTTGCAGGAGAAGCGTACCACAACCCTTGTTTTTGAGGTTCCCAATAAACGAAAGCGCCCCAAACAAGAGCATTAGATTGAATCGTGTTTCTTAGGCCTTCTTTTGTGGGAATGGCCTTTGTGAGCTATACGTCCCCAAACCAGGTGTCTGGTTTGGGGATTTTTTTTGGGTCTGCAGACCTTGGCTCTCTAACGGAAGAGTAGGGGGCTGTTTTACAAGGCTCTGTCCCTTGCCCCAATTCTTCTTGTTAGGGGAGATATGTTTATGAATACTTGACAGTATTGTTATATATTAATATCCGCATATCTTTATATTTGTGTTTATAGTTTTTGAAACCAAGGAGTGAATGGACATGCTTACGCACACATTGGGATTTCCCCGCATGGGGGCTGACAGGGAACTCAAAAAGGCTGTGGAAGGGTATTGGAAAGAGGATCTTACCCGTGAAGAACTTCAGGGACGGGCAGCTACCTTACGTTTACGGCATTGGAAGTTGCAAGCAGAAAACGGTGTGAATCTTGTGCCTGTGGGAGATTTTTCCCTGTATGATCACATGCTGGATATGTGCGTTACTCTGGGGGCTGTACCTGAGCGATACCGTTTACCTGAAGAGACATTGTCCGTGGATGAAGACACCTATTTCGCCATGGCCAGAGGGCGGGGCGGCTCTTCACCCGTAATCGCTCTGGAGATGACCAAATGGTTTGATACCAATTATCATTATCTGGTGCCTGAATTTACACCGGATCAGAGTTTTTCCCTGTCTGCAGATCGTCTTGTGGGGGAACTTCGTGAGGCCCGGGAGGCTGGGTTCAACGGCAAGGCAGTGATAACAGGCCCATTGACCTTTTTGGGGCTTGGAAAATCTACTGTTACGGGATTTGACCGATGGGAGCATTTAGACGCCCTGATTCCTGTATATGTACGTCTTTTGGAGACTCTGGCCAGGGAATGTGAGTGGATTCAGATAGATGAACCCATTTTGGTAACAGATGTGGAACCCCGCATCCTTGAACGCCTGAATGATGTGTACACAGAATTTACCAAGGCAGCTTCTCCCGCGAAAATCATGCTGGCAACCTATTTTGGTAGTGTGGGGGAGGCACTTTCCAGGCTCTTTAGCCTGCCTGTGGCTGCTGTTCATCTTGATCTTGTGCGGGGAGCTGACCAGTTGGATCAGGCTCTTGCCTGTATCCCGGATTCCATGAGTCTGTCTCTGGGGCTTGTGAATGGACGAAATATCTGGCGGACAGATTTGGACACAAGTCTTGCCCATATCGCTACGGCCAGGGCCAGGCTATCCCATGAACGGATTTTCCTTGCTCCGTCCTGCTCTCTTCTTCATTCTCCTTTGGATTTGGAGCTTGAAACCGGTCTGAACCCGGAAATCAAGTCCTGGCTGGCCTTTGCCAAGCAGAAATGTCAGGAACTCTCCCTTCTTGCCAAGGCCGCACAAGGAGAGGATGTGGAAGTGGCTCTGTCTGCCAATCGTAACCTGCTTGCCTCCCGCAAGAAGAGTTCGCTGGTGGTCAATACTTCGGTGCAACAGCGACTGAGCCAGTGCCGCGTTGAAATGGCCCTTCGTGATTCGCCCTATCCTAAGCGGGCCAAGGCCCAAAAAAAGGCACTTGGTCTGCCGCTTTTGCCCACAACAACCATTGGTTCCTTCCCGCAGACCTCGGATATCCGTTCCTCCCGCAAGCAATACAAGACAGGCAAGCTGTCTGAGGACGGCTACAAGGCCATCATGCGCAGTCATATTGCCGATACCATCAAGCGTCAGGAAGCCATTGGACTTGATGTGCTGGTGCATGGCGAGGCAGAACGCAATGACATGGTGGAATATTTTGGCGAACAACTGGAAGGCTTTACCTTTACCCAGCACGGATGGGTACAGAGTTATGGCAGCCGTTGTGTCAAGCCGCCTATTATCTATGGTGATGTCTGGCGGCCCCGGCCCATGACTGTTCCCTGGAGTACCTATGCCCAGTCCCGCACTAAACGACCCATGAAAGGAATGCTTACCGGGCCTGTAACCATACTGTGCTGGAGTTTTGTGCGTGACGACCAGCCGAGGGAAATCACCTGCCGCCAGATTGCCCTTGCCATACGCGACGAGGTGCTGGATCTGGAAAAAGCAGGTATTGCCATCATCCAGATTGACGAGCCAGCCCTTCGGGAACGCCTGCCTTTACGAAAGGCTGACTGGAATGCCTATCTGGAACCTATGGTGGAGGCGTTTCGTCTGGCCACATGCGGGGTCAAGGATGAAACCCAGATTCATACCCATATGTGCTATTGTGAGTTTGATGATATTCTTGCGTGGATTGCGGCTATGGATGCAGATGTCATAAGCATTGAGGCCAGCCGCAGCGGTATGAGCCTGCTTGAGACCTTTGAAAGGCAGGCGTATCCTCTGGAAGTAGGCCCTGGAGTGTACGACATCCACTCGCCCCGTATTCCTTTGGAAGAGGAAATGATTGATTTACTGCACAGGGCCTTGAAGGTCGTTCCCAAAGAACGGCTTTGGGTCAATCCTGATTGCGGGCTGAAAACAAGAACCTGGGAGGAGGTTGCCCCGTCGCTGACCAATATGGTCAAGGCGGCCAGAGCGGTACGTGAGGATGTGAATTAATTTGTTATTGCAGGATACTTGCTAAAGGTTTTTTAGGCCCCTGGAACATCAAGATTTTCAGGGGCTTTTTATTTTCTGCTTTGTAAGGATTGTTTTCTGGTACAGAGCAGAAAAAAGCTTGACAGTTTTTTTGAGAAGAATACAATAAGACAATTTTTGCATTTTGCATAATTGATATTGTTCATGTTGTAAGAAAGGAGTTTGTATCGTGAAAAATGCTATAAATTGTCAATTAAAACAGATGTTTACCCCCCCCCCCACCGCATAACTACGGCTGTCTCCCGTGTTGCTTCCCGATCTGATTTTTTCAGGAAGAACATTCTCAGAATAACGAGACGATCCATACCTTCCCTACATCAGACAAATTTACGTTTTTAATGCTTACTGTATCGTTAGATACAGGGGCTTTTTTTATACCTTTTTATTTTACTCTATCAGGAGAAATGTCATGTCACTGAAATCAAAGTTGGTGCTATCTTTTTTTCTGGCCATATTTTTATCTATTGCTAGTTTGTCTGCTGTTATCTTTATAAACATCAATAAATATTCCAGAACATCTTTTGAAGCGGTTTCCACATCACAATTACATCTTGTTGATGCCTATATTACAGAAATCATCACCGAGGGGATGAAGAACGTCAAATATCTGGCCTCTCTTGAACACAGCCGTTCATCTTCTGGGCATCTGGACAAATTTTTTGGTCTGGAGGCTGCCCATCGCGTTGACCCCAAAGACATGAGTCCAGTGGGACATGAAATTTTTAAAACATTCAGGAATATGGCAGAAAATCATCCCGCCTATGGAGCTGTTTTTTTAGGTTCCGAGCAAGGGGGCTTTCTGCAATATCCTGTGGACACCATGCCTGAAAATTATGACCCACGGAAACGTCCTTGGTACAAGACGGCTCTGGCATCTCAGGACGATGTGATACTCAGCAGTGCCTATATGTCCACATCCGGTTCAGCGGTGAGTAGTCTCATGACCCGTGTCATGGATACATCTGGACAAATTGTTGGTATTATTGGTGTGGATATGAATCTTGACACTCTCACAACCCTGACTTCTGAACTGAAGCTGGGACGTACCGGCTATATTATGCTTCTTGAAGGAGATGGAACCATTCTTTCCAATCCTCACAACAAACAACTCAATTTTAAGAAGGCACAAGATACGACAATTCCAGCCCTGCAAAAATTGGCAGGGATGAAACAAGGAACATTTGAGTCTCAGATAGGGGGAAAGGAAAAACTGATCACAGTAATGACTTCCAAGGTTACCGGTTGGAAGCTGGCCTATATCAAGGATAGTGAAGAGGTATTTGAAGCCTCTTATGCCATGCTCAAAACCGTTCTCGCCATTGGTGCTGTCCTTGTGTGTCTGCTCCTTGTTGGGGCGTGGGGGCTTGCACTTACCTTATTGAAACCTCTTAAGATTCTTACCTCTTCAGCAGAGAGCCTGGCAGATGGCAATCTTGATGCCCTGCCCAGGGATGACCAGTTTACAGGTGAATTTTTGACAGTCCATCTGAGTTTCAAAAAAATGGTGGAGAAATTGTTTCAGTCCATTAGCCTGGCAGAAGAAAAGGCTCGTGATGCCGAAGAGCAAAGTCGGCAGGCACACAAGGCTGTAGATGAGGCGGAGCAATCTAGAATACGGGTAGAAGAGGCCCATAATAACATGCTCCAGGTGGCTCAGGCTCTTGAAAAAATTGTAGAGCAGGTTACCTCGGCTTCTCAGGAATTGTCCACGCAGATTGAAGAAGCTTCGCATGGTTCGGTTGCTCAGCGGGATCGTATTGCAGGAGTGTCAACAGCTATGGAACAGATGATTTCGGCTGTACTGGATATTGCCTCTAATGCTGGTCATGCAGCAGAGAGTGCGGATGAGGCCCGTCAGGAAGCCGAGGATGGCGGAAAAATTGTCACGAGAGTTCTGTCAAGCATAGAAAAGGCAAATAGCAAGTCCCAGGCCATGTCTGCGGGGCTGAATAAGCTTGGCAAACAGGCCGAAGACATTGGGCAAATTATGACCGTTATTACAGATATTGCAGATCAGACAAATCTGCTGGCCTTGAACGCTGCCATTGAAGCAGCACGCGCTGGAGAGGCCGGACGAGGATTTGCCGTTGTTGCAGATGAAGTTCGCAAGCTGGCAGAAAAAACCATGTCGGCTACCAGGGAAGTGGGCGAATCTGTTACAGCCATTCAGGAAGGAGCAGGCGGAGCCATTAGTGATATGGATGAGGCATCTCAACTGGTGAACAAGAGTACCGAGTTCGCTCAGCAGGCAGGAGAAGCCTTGCGTTCCATCCTTAGCATTGTGGAGAGTACCGCCGACCAGGTGCAGGCCATTGCCGCCGCCAGCGAGGAACAATCTGCATCCAGCGAGGAAATTAATCGTAATGCAGAAGAGGTAAACCAGATTGCCGCAAGAACAAGCGAATCCATGCAGGATTCAACCCACGCAGTACATGATTTGACACAATTAACCAGAGACATGATGGCATTAATCACACAACTTAAACAGGGCTAGAGACCTGAGAGATTCGGAATATCGTTTAATCATAAAACTTGGCGGGATTATCGTAGCCTGTTCAGCTTTGATTATCTCTATCCTTTCGTTTTTGATTAAATAAAAAATAAGGAACAACAGTTAAAAACCCCTTGAAGATGTTTTATCTTCAAGGGGTTTTTAACTGTTTATGGATTGCAGAAATATTTAATTATGGATGATGAATCCAGAATCCTATCTTTAATAACTCTTTTTTTTACGATATGTTATATCCAAAACAATCTTCATTTACAGACTCAGACCCAAACCAATATTCCCAATAAAAACACATAAAATCATTTCATCACAGAAATTACTACGTTTAGAGCTGGTTAATAGTCTGTTCCACCTGCATGCCCAGGCGGGTTTTCTGGGTGATTTCGCGTTTAATGGTGTTAATTCCTTTAAGGACTGTAGAATGTCTTCGGTTAAACTGTCTTCCAATGGATTCAAGAGAGAGGTCGGTGCGTTCTCTTGCAAGGAAAAAGGCGGTATTTCTGGCCAGGACGTTTTTCTTTTTGCGGCTGCGGGAGGAGAGTTCTTCTGTGGATATATCATAGGCCTCGCACACAAAAGAAATGATAGTGTGCAGGTCTGTTCTTTTCATCTCGCAGGCGTAATTGTTTAGAATTTCCAGGGCCATCTCTTTGCACACTTCTTCCTTGAGGAGGCGGGCCTTGAGGATGAGGTTGTGCAGGCAGCTTTCAAGCTGTCTTACATCAGTGCTGAGGTGCGAGGCCAGAAGCTCTTCCACATCCTCAGGAATTTTCATGTGGTGGGAAGCCGATTTCGCCCGGATAATACGAACACGGGTTGCAAAATCCGGGGAGGTGATGGTGGTCATCAAGCCTTGGGAGAAACGGGAGGAAAGTTCTGGGTTTATCTGGTGAAGCTCCTTGGGCAGACAGGATGAAGTGAGTACAATTTTTTTCCCATGCCGCTGAAGGGATTTAATGGTGGCAAGAAGTTCGTTTTGCATTTTCTCCTTGCCCTGCAGGAAATTGAGGTCTTCCAGAAGCAGAATATCTGTATGATCCCGGTACAGGGCCTTGAACTTGTCGATGGTTCGGGATTTGAGGGCATGAACCATCTGGTTGGCAAATTCTTCAGCCGTCAGGTAGATAATTTTGACCCTGTCCTTGTTGGAAGACTTGGCAACAGCCTTGCCAATGGCATGAATGAGATGGGTTTTCCCAAGGCCCGGCCCGGAGCTTATCAAAAGCTGATCCGAGGCAAAGGTCTGGGTGGCGAAATTGTGCGAAGCCATGAAGGCCATTTCATTGCTTGGGCCGACTACAAAATCATCAAAGGAAAATTTCCAGGCATAGTTACTGCGGGCCTTGGTGTCAGGCAAGATGGGAATGCCGATCTGGGTCTCGTGAACAGATGAAACCGGAGCCGTTGCAACTGGCTTTTGGGTTTCTGTTTTGTCGCCACATACTGCGATGTCTGGCACAAAGCCCAGAACCTTTTGCGCTTCCTCCTGGATGGTGGTCAGAAGGCGGTCCTTGACCCAGGAGGCCACAAAGGCATTAGGTGCTGACAGCCGGATGGATTTTTCCGTGCATTCGGCTGTCAAGGGCTTGATCCAGACTTGATAAATGCCAGTATTAAGGCGTTTCTGGAGATTTTCCTGAAGAGATTCCCATAACGTGTTCAACATGGAGAAAGTTTCTAGAGGGAAAATACTTGTGGGGCAAAGGGGATCTTTCTTTTCTTTACGCACTTGATTCTGCTTGTTTTATACAATTTAAGACATTGATTTATAATGATTTTTTTTGTATCCCGCATGAGAGATATAGAAATGATAGAGATCTCAAAAATCCCTGTCTGCCTTGGATTTTGAGAGGTATGAAGAATTATTTTTAACAGGTTGTGATAAAATAATCCACAGGTACTATTTCTTTGAATGGTATTTTTCTCTTTTTAATTAAATATTATTCTTCTGGATGTCTGTCATGAGGGATAAACTGGATGGGGGACAGGTCGCAACACAGGAGATAGGCGAAGCTATATATTTGCCTTGAAAAAAGGTTCAGACAAGAAGAAGGTGGTTTTTGCTACAGTTCCTTTTTAGCTGTTTAGGCCAGGAGGCCTGGCCATATCCGGCTTGACCGCAGGGTCTTCAAGGCTCTAGGAAGGAAGACGTTTTGAAAACAGGGCAATTTTAGCGTGTAAGATGCAAGGTTCAGGTCGTTAGAAAGAGCCTTGCCTGTCACACCACACACAACGAAGAGCATTCCATGTTTCCTCCCCATCTGTACAAACAACGCCGTGATGCCTTGTGCAAGGCTGTTGGCTCTGGTCTGCTGCTTATTATGGGCCATGAAGCCGTGCCTGTAACATCGCCGGATAATGTCTATCCCTTTCGTCAGGACAGTTCTTTTTTGTACTACTTTGGGCATAATCTCCCAGGGTTTGCCGGAGTTATTGATGCCTCGTCGGGCAAGCATCTCCTTTTTGGCCCATTGCCCCACCCTGAAGAATTCATCTGGTCCGGCCCACAGCCTTCTTTACGTGAATTGGCCCATGAGGTGGGAGCTGACGAGGGCCGTAATATCACGACCCTTGCAGAGTATTTGAAAGATTTTGGGAAGCAGGGAGGATATATTCACTATCTGCCTCCTTACCGGGCAGATACCCAAATTGCCCTGGCAAACCTTCTTGATTGCCATGTGCCAGCCGTTGGCATGGGAGCTTCGGAAGTTCTCATCCAGGCAGTTATTGCCCAAAGAAGTATCAAGAGTGCCGAGGAAATTGCCGAGGTGGAGGCAGCCCTGGAGGTTTCTTCGGCCATGTATGCCCATGCCTTTGAACATGCCCGGCCCGGAAGAACCGAGCAAGACATCAAGGCCGGTGTAGAGGCCCAGATTCTTGCACGGGGCAGCAGGCGATCCTTTGCCACCATCGTGACCACGCAGGGCCATATCCTGCACAATCGCAGGGCCAACCGGGTGCTTGAAAATGGAGATCTCCTGCTTCTTGATTCCGGGGCAGAATCGCCCAACGGGTATGCTTCAGACATCACCAGAACCTTTCCCGTGTCAGGCCATTTTTCATCCTTACAGCGGGATATGTATGCCCTTGTGCTTGCGGCCCAGCAAAATGCCCTTAGACTTCTTGCACCGGGTGTTTTGTACCGTGATGCGCATTTAGAGGCAGCACGGACCATCGTTGCCGGACTTAAAGACATGGGGATCATGCAGGGTGATGTGGAGGACGCTGTGCATCAGGGAGCGCACGCCCTTTTGTTCATGCACGGTCTGGGGCATATGCTTGGGCTGGATGTTCATGATATGGAATGTCTGGGAGAAGACCGGGTGGGCTATGATGCCACCATTACCAGAAGTTCCCGGTTTGGTCTGCGTTCCTTACGACTTGCCCGCAAGGTGCAGGCCGGGTTTGTCCTCACGGTGGAACCGGGATTGTATCTTGTCCCTGCCCTTGTGGAAAAGTGGCGTAGTGAGGGGCGCTGTGCAGACTTTATCCGTTATGACAAACTGGATAAGCTCAAAGGCTTCACCGGAATACGCATTGAAGACGATGTTCTGGTAGAAGAAAAGGGAGCGCGTGTGCTTGGCACTCCCATCCCGCGAGAAATCCGGGAAATTGAGCAAGTTTTGGGTTGATTTTTCGGTCGGGGCAAGACTATTGCTTGGCAAACAGTGTTCCGGCTATGGGCGATGTTGTTCGTCGATGTTGCTGCCGGTTCTATTCAAGATGCCTATGATATTTTGAGGAGGAAGCTCAGATGCTCGTAAAAAACTGGATGACAGAAGGCTGTATCAATCTCAGCGGTGAGACAACGGTACTTGATGCCAGTGACAATATGCGCAGGTCAAATGTACGGCAATTTCCCGTGATTGACGATGATGGTATGCTGATAGGGATCGTCTCGGATCGCGATATTCGTGATGCCATGCCCTCCAAGTATCTGTCTGGTGATATGGTGCATGACAAGGCCAACAATCTTTTGACCCTGAAGGTCAAGGATATAATGAGTGTGGATCCCCTTGTAACCGCACCCGATGAAACAGTGGAAACCGTGGCAGCCATTCTGTTGCAGAACAAGATCGGGGCCTTGCCGGTTGTGGATAATGGGAACGCTCTGGTGGGAATCATCACTGAAGTGGATGTGTTTAGATACCTGTGTGCCACGTCTGGCGGCTCTATTATGGCTGGTATTCAGCTTATTTTTAATCTCCAGGATACGCCCGGTGCTACCATTGACCTGTTGAGTTATCTGAGTGGAAAAAATATTCGGCTCACCAGTGTGCTGACCTCGTACAAGAATGTGGAAAAGGGCTTTCGCAGGGTTTCTATCCGTGTGCAAAGCACAGGGGAGCATTCCCTTGAATCTCTGGCCAGTCTGTTACAGGAAAAGTTTACCCTGACCCACTATGTAAAGGATGGTCGTGCGGTGAAAGTGGGTGAATAGCCTGTAATCGTCCCTGTAACCGAAAAATACCGCCATGCGTTTTTGCAATCAGTGAGACGTCCAATATGAAGCCTCTTGATGAACTTTCCCTGTACGCTTTTTCCGATGTACTTCGTCGTATGGAGCAGCTTTTTGTCAACGATCCGCCATTGTATGAGGATTTTTTAGGCGAGATTTGTGCAGAGTTCCCCTTGGTGCGGGATTATATGCGAGCCATTGAACATATGGCTGGAGACGGGGCTGACGAAGGAGCCATCAAGCAGGCTGATTTGAACATGCGGCACATGGCGGCCTTGTGGATTATGACTCAGGAAAAAGAGATTCCCGTAAGTACTGAAAGCGGGCTGTATTGATTTATGCGCTGTAGGAATGTTGCAGAAGAGCCTGGTGCAAATGTCTTCCTGATTAGATGTTCATGCCTGCCAGAGCCATGAGAATGGCTGGTTTGGTATATTCCATGCGGGTAACACGGCCCTTGGTCATAAGCCCGATAATGCCCTGGTCATAGCCGATTCTTGGATTGTCGGACATGCCGGATGCCTTGACAGCACTGCTTAGTTCAAGACCCTCGTCAATGACCTTGCTGGTTACTTCGCAGGGCAATTCAAAGGCCGGGCCAAGACCCGTAAAGGCCGTTGTGCCGTCAAAGATGACGCAGGCAGTAAGATTCATCCATCCGGTTCTGGTCTGAGGTACTTCAATGATACCGGATTCCAGTCCAATACCCAGATCGCCTTGCAGAAAAGCCTTTTGGGCACGATGTCCGGCTCCGAGGATGGTTTCCTCAAGCCCTCGTGGTTGCCGGGAAACCCCGGAATCCACATCCACAGCGTGGATGATTGCCTGAGCAAACAGGGGAATGGTTGCCATAACCTCCTGAACCGCCTGAAGTTTGACGGGATTTTTGGAACCAAGAATAATATGCATGTCAATCTCCTGGCAAAAAAGCTGCCTCAAGGTGTCATCATGGGGGTAAAATCTGCCCATTGCTGGGAAGACTTTTTGCTAACCCCTTTGTATATATCTGAAAAAAATTTTTGGAATAAATGTTGTATTTAAGCCCTTTCAAAGGGAGGTAATACAATGGAAACACTAGGAATACAATCATCTGCCAAGGGCACAACCCAGACATTCAACTCGCAGGAACGCTTGGAAGCACGGCAGAAAGGCGAAATATCTTCACGGGATCAGGTAGAACTTCGTACGTCCAGAGAGACCTTTGAGGATACGGACAGCGCAACGCTTCGCTGGGACAACACCATGATGGGGGCAACCCTGTCCATGATTCGTTCCGGTTCCGGGGTGGGTGTTCATGGCAATCTTGATCCTGCCCGGGTCGTCAGTCTTCTGGGTGAAGCTGGCTTGATGGCTCCTGCCTGATTGTTGGTTTCAGGTTGCAGGTGGCAGGGAGAAATGACTCCTGCCAAAACTAAATAATCTACGTGCCGCACGGTGTATGCCGTTGCGGCTCGTTTTCGTTTGGTGAAAAAAGTTTGGGATGGTGAACAATCCTTTCAGAAACTCTTTGACTTCGTGTCTTGACACAAGCTCAAGATTGTTGCTCTGGTTCATAGCCACGGCCAAATATCCTTGTTCTTGTGAGCATAATGCAAGGGGCAGTGAGACAGGAAAAAAACCGGAGAAGATGGTGATGGAACAACAGATGGCTACAGAACAGGATATGCAAAGAATTATGGAACGGCTTGCCTGTGAAGTGATTGAACGTCTGGGAGAGAAGAAGGAGCTTGTTCTCGTAGGCATTCAGCGAAGAGGTGTTGAGATTGCCCAGCGAATCCGTGCCATTCTGGAGAAAAAAACAGGGATTTCCTTTGCTACAGGAAAGCTGGACATCAATCTCTACCGGGATGACTGGACCTCACGGGATGGGGTTCCAACCATAAGCAGCACGCATCTTCCTGTGAGCATCAAGGACAGGGATATTCTTCTTGTGGACGATGTGCTTTTTACAGGGCGCACCATCCGTGCGGCCCTGGAAGCCATTCTGGATTTTGGACGGCCCAAAAGCGTTGGTTTGCTGGTGCTTGTGGATCGCGGCAACAGGGAATTGCCTATTCAGGCCGATTTTGTGGGCAGGTATCTTTCCACCAGACGGGATGAGCATGTGGACGTGCTCATGCGGGAAGTGGACGGTAAGGACGGGATTATCAGCCGATGCTGACAACCATCAGGCGGGAAAACTATGTCTTTCTCCCTGACAATTTTTGGGCGGTGAATGTGTGAAACCTTCCCGGTTTTTTTTCGATAAAAGGGATTATGAACTCCTGAGCATTGTTCAGGATGTTCTGGAGCGGGATATTTCCCTGCAAGAAACCAAAACGCTGTTAAGCGCACATCTGCATCCTCATGGAATCAAGGAGATGGCTGCGGCCAGCAGTTTGCGGATTGCCTACGCTGCCATTCATCTTCTGGGTTCCCTGCAAAAGGGGCAGGCTGAACAGCGGCTTGTGGCCCTGAGTTCCCTGTATGGAGAAGTTCTTTCCCAGGCACACAGTACCCTTCGCAAAAATACAGCCAGGGTACTTTTGCAGATTATGAAAGAGCTTGTCCGGTCAGAAGGAGGCGATATCCGAAGACTCATGCTTGCCAGAGATTTTCGTGCAGCAGCTTCGGGCAAGCCTCGCATCATCAAGGAGGAACTGGCCAAGTACCATCTTCTGGAAATGCCCGAAGAATGGAATCAAATAGCCTTTGATCATCATGTACACGATTTCAACACAAAAGGCCGCAAGTCGCCCACCCATCTTATCATGGATGCATGGATCAAGGGCATCAGGACCCTTACTGTGGTCTATTACAATTATGTCCGGCCGGAAGTGGTCAAGGAACTTCTTGAAGCGGCTTCCATTATGGACATGAAAGTCCGTATCGGCATTGAACTTCCTGCCCTTTTTCGTGGTAAGTATATCCAGATTGTCTGGGCACCTAGAGGATTTACCGACCAGCAGGATTTCATCAATTTTTTCTCCAAGATGCCGGTCAAGGAATTTTTCAAGGAGCAGGAAGAGGTTTTTGCCTACCAGCAACGGTATGTGTTTGAGACTCTGGAAGCCTTTAATAACAAGCATCGCAAGGATGTTTCCAGGTATTACGACATCAAATGCCCACGCCTTACCAGAGAGGGGTTTCTTGACTTTGTGGGTGTGGGGCAGGTCTCCATGTACCATCTGGCCAAGTATATTTATACATTGGTTATGCCGCTTATGCACAAGCGGGTTGCCGAGCTTCGCACTGCTTACCAAAAGGCCTCCAAAGATGAGCAGGAGAGAATTGTTGCCCTGGTGGCCAGGATGAACCGGATGGACTCGGAGACCATCATTGCGCGCTGGCTGGCCCCTGAAAATAATCCTGACATTCTGGATCCTCATGTCCACCGCGAAGATCCTGATCTGCCGCCTCAACTGGGGCTTTCTCCTGATGAACTCCTTACCATGCTGGCGCATCTGCACTCAGGATACAGAGCATCCCTGAAGCTTACCAATCTCTCGGTACGAGATGTCCTTGAAATCCTTTATGACTGCAAGGGGATGATCACCCATCTTGAGATATTTAATCTCAAGGATGTTACAGAAGACAAAATTTCGCCTGATCTGGAAATGATCAATGAATTGCAGCTGGCCTTAAACCACGGGAATGTGGTGGAGCTGAAAAGGCTTGTTCACTCCATTATTGAAAAAACCGATGGTCCTGTATCGGGAAATCCCGGTGAGATTGCTGATTCCCGCAAGGTGCATCTGGTAGAGATTCTTTTTGATATAGAAACCCTGCAATCCTATTACCGTGATCTTGCCCTGAAATCGAGAATAGGCAGTGATTCCACGGGCCGTTCACGGCATTTGTATGGTATGGGCCTTGTTATTGACGAAACCGTGCCTGGCCTGAACAGAAAAAAGCATGGCTGGGAGCATATTCCCATCACCGCCACAGTGTATGAACGTCGTACCTTCATTCCCAGGACAAGTTTTATGAAGGTATCCCGGATGTTGTATCGGGTTGCAAGGCTTTTGCCTCGCTGGACAGGCATGGGATATACAACCATCAAGGATTGGGTCGTGAGTGATTATGCCCTGCATCCTGACAAAGAGGGCAACATCACCATCCTTGGGGGGATTCAGAAAGAATGCAACAATGGCCTGTGTCTGAAAACGGCCAAAAAGGAGAAAACACGTATCCCCATCAAGTACCTTAACAGCGGCCTTAAAAATGTTCTCAAGGTGCTTATTGGCTTTATTCCTGCTTTTTTGACCTTTGCCCTGACCAAGGACTGGTGGCTTCTGGCCTATTGTGGTGCGTTTATCTGGTTTGGCATCACGGGCCTTCGCAATATTGTGCAGTCGGTGCTTGGCGGGGGCGGGCTGAAGCGGTCTCCACTGCTTCGCTGGAACAGTTACGTGAGTTGGGATCGGATTACGGATTCACTCTTTTTTACAGGGTTTTCTGTTCCTCTGCTGGACTATCTGGTCAAATTTCTCCTGCTGGATCAGACCCTTGGCATCACCACCACGACCAATCCCATTATGCTGTACTCCATCATGGCCTTAGCCAACGGGCTGTATATCACCAGCCACAATCTGTTTCGCGGGCTTCCCAAAAGTGCGGCCTTTGGTAATTTTTTCAGGTCTATTCTCTCTATCCCGCTGGCAGTGGCCTTTAATAGTGTTGTTGGTGGATTGCTTGTGCTGGCAGATATTCCAGAGGTGAATCTTATCCTGCAACGCTGGGCCGCTGTTATTTCCAAGGCAGCCTCGGATTGTGTGGCCGGAGTCATTGAAGGGCTGGCAGATCGGGGAAATAATATACGGATGCGGTTTCTGGACTATAAGGAAACCCTGAACCAGCTTTTTGAGACCTTTTCCTGCCTTGAACTCCAATGCCCGGAAGTGGACTTGCTGGAGGTACTTAAAACCTCAAAGAAATTTTTGTGTCTTATCTCCACCCAGAGCAAGGAGCTTGAAACCCGGCTTTATATCCATGCCCTGGATTTTTTGCATTTCTGGATGTACAAGCCGCGAGCCAGAAGTATGCTCAAGCGTCTTATGCGTACCTTACCGCCTAATGAGCGGCGAATTTTTGTGGGTTCGCAAAAAATCCTTCTTCGCAAACGGGAAATCAGCCAGCTTTTTCTGGACGGATTGGTGGGTAAAAATTTTGCTAATCCACTGGCCTTTTATCTTGACCGTTCAGGGGAGTATCTTGACTCTCTGGAACGCATGAACAGGAGCATTGAAAGGAACCTTAAGCAGAGGATGGGAACCCTATAGGCTTCCCCCCAAATTCGAACCATGGAACAGCAAAGACAGGTTGGGGAAAGAAGCCATCAAGGGCCAAAGAAAGCAGGCTTGACCAACATGGTATGACCAATCATACTATGAACATAGGAGGCACAATATGGAACAACTGAATATCGCCGATGCCAAGGCTAATTTTTCAAAACTTGTAGATAAAGCACTATTGGGTAAAGAGGTTATTATTGCCAGGGACAACAAACCTCTGGTTAAAATAGTTCCGATAGAAAATCCTCAAAAAATAAGAAAACCCGGTTCTGGAAAAGGACAAATAATTAAAATGTCAGATGACTTTGACCAGCCAGTTGATGATATGAAGGAGTATATGTGAACCGCTATCTGCTTGATACTAAAAAAAGGACGTTTCTTGAAACGTCCTTTTTTTATGCAGATTACGAGAGGGCATGAAAAGAAAGGTCAGAGCAGCCCGTGTTGTTCAAGGATCGTTTTTAATGTGTGCTGATGCGCTGTATCAAGAGGCGTCATGGGAGGGCGCAGGGTTGCCTCCATTTTTCCCATGAGGGCCAGAGCGGATTTCACGGGAATGGGATTGGACTCAAGAAACATGGCCCGATTAAGAGGGGCGAGCTCGTAATGTAAGGCTTTGGCTGTTTGCCAGTCATTATTCCTGCAGGCTGCACACAATGCACTGGTTTTGGCTGGCTCAATATTGGAGACGACAGAGATAACTCCTTTGCCGCCAAGGGCCAGAAAGGGCAGAATGGTAAAATCATCGCCTGAAAGCAGGATGAAGTTCTCCCCGCAGATTTCCTGTATACGGGAGGCCTGTTTCATGTCCCCCGTGGCTTCCTTGATACCTATAAGAGCCGGAATGTTTTGTGCCATGCGTCCCAATGTTTCGGGAAGCACATTGGTTCCTGTCCTGCCGGGTACGTTGTAGGCAATTATGGGCAGATTCACTTCATCACTGATGGCCTTGAAGTGAGCCATGATTCCTTCCTGGGTGGGCTTATTATAGTACGGTGTGATAATAAGGGCGGCATCAGCCCCGGCAGACCGGGCAAACTGGGTAAGCTCAATGGCTTCTTTCGTATTGTTGGATCCAGAACCCGCTACAACAGGAACCCGTTTGTTAACTTGGTCAATACAGATGCTGATGACCTTTTTGTGTTCGTCATGGCTCAAGGTGGCTGATTCTCCTGTGGTTCCGCAGGGAACCACGCCGTCAATGCCCGACTCTATCTGCCATTCGATGAAAGCCCGGTAGGACTCTTCATCAATGGTTCCATTGGTAAAGGGTGTTACAAGGGCGGTGAGTGCACCTTTTATGTCCATGAGCTTGCTCCTGCCTGGGCGGATTGAAGGATGGATGGTAATGGGAATAGTGCTTTTGGGAAGTGTTGGGAAGTGTTGGCTTCAGATATTGTTGGCGTCCGGTTTATTGTTATGTGGGGTTCAGGGAAAGCCCCAATGATTCCGGCCAGATGACGCCCTTATAGACGATTTCGGCACTTCCCTGCAAAAAAATATGTTCGTTTTCCAGATGGACGATAAGTTCTTCACCGCCGGATGTGGTTACACAGACATGCTCAGAGCATTTTTCAAGGGTATGAGCCACATAAACGGATGCGCTGGCACCTGTCCCACAGGCATAGGTCTCGCTTTCAACGCCTCTTTCGTAGGTACGAAGCGTGATATGTTCCCTGTCATTAATTTGAATAAAATTCACATTGGTTCCGGCTGGAGCAAAAGCATGGTTCTGGCGAATGGATTTTCCAAGGCCTGCCACATCAACTTTTGCAAGATTGGTGGTTAGCAAAACTACATGGGGAACCCCGGTGTTTACGGAATGTACCAGCATGGTCTCGCCGTTGTCTTTGGAGATGGTCATGTTGAGACGCAGATCCTTAACCTCGGTAAGCTGAACCTTCACCTGCCCGGAGTCCTCAAGAATATGGGCCTTAATGGGGCCGGCATCGGTTGTGAATGCCTGATTTGTTCCGGCAATGCCCAGTTCAAAGGCCAGACGTGCCACACATCGGGAACCGTTTCCGCACATTGCTGCCCTGGAACCATCAGCGTTGAGGAAATGCCATTTATAGTCCACAGCCTCACCTTCTGGGGGAAGGTCGATAAGAATGAAGCCATCAGCCCCAACACCAAAGGAACGGGTACATAATGTCCTGGCCCAAAGGGGCATCTGATCCGTGGAAAGATGGAGCTTGCGGTTATCCATGAGGATAAAGTCATTACCGCTACCCTGCATTTTGTAAAAGGTAACAGTCTGACCGGGAGAAGCAGTCATAAAGAATGATCCTGTGGGTATGGAGGGTTAGGATGTTAGGATTAGTAAAGGCTGAATAAGGTCATCAACAATGCCAACAACAAGGACGCTGGCTCTGGGCTTTTGCTACCTGCCTTGCTTCAAAGGGGCCAGAATATGTTGCATGGCAGAATCGTCTGCAATGGTTTCGTCCAGAATCACAGATTGAGCAAAAATGGTACGACCGAGTTTCCAGCGGAAAGGTTGCTTAGATGATGGAAAGGCCCGGATTTCAAGGGAATTAATGATTTTTCCCTTGGCAAAAGCACGTACCCACATGGTTTTTGCGTGGGGCGAGAGTGTTCCTGTTTGCCCAGAGCCTGGGCCGCTTCCTAAAAGGATATGGCATGTTCCTTCATACGTATGGAGGAATGTTTTTTCATGGTTTCTGCCCCATGAACTGATGCCCAGGATAAGTGCGTCAGGATGGGTTTCCTGAAGGTTTGTCAAGGTACTGACAAGTTCCTGCAGCATGGCAGGAGAAGGAGCATGGCCGTTGTCCAGTGCCGGAAATACCACGGCCATAACCGGGCCTTGCGGGGTTATCAGAGACTGTACATGAGGGTGGGAACCTGCTGTAAACCATGTTTGGCCCTTTGCTCGTGCAAGGATAGGCAGGGCAGAAGCCTCGGATTTGCCCAGAACGCCAATATCATAGGCAAGGTATTCATATCCCTTGAACAGTGGCTTGAGGGAGGTGAGATCAAGAGGCTTTGGGGGATGCGGGGGGGCAAATTCGTAAGGGCCAGCTATGCGCAGGGTGTGAGATGTATTGTGTCTGGAAAAGAAGGTGGCCCGCCGGGCCAGGCCGCCAATGGTTTTACCCATTCAGGCTGTTACAGGAACATACTGACCCTGAGAGTTGGCCGTATAGAAAATCGTCAGAGGCGATTTCGCCCACGAGGGTTGCAGGCCAGAACCAAGAATCAGAAGGAGAGAAAAAAGAAAGATCCGGTAGAGCAGCATGACAGGGAGAGGCTGTTATTGATTGATAAAATCCCTGAGGTCCTTGCCGGGACGGAAAAACGGCAGTTTTTTGGGCTTCACGCTGACGGTTTCTCCTGATCGGGGGTTACGGCCCTGATAGCCTTTGTATTCCTTGATTTTGAAACTTCCAAATCCACGGATCTCTACACGATTTCCCTGCAGCAATTCTTCACGGACGGTGTCAAAAAAGGTGTTGACGACGGTAACTGCTTCTTCGGTGGAGATATGATTCTCTTCGGCTACTATCTTGATCAATTCACTCTTATTCATGGTATCGTCCTCTTCTGGAGGGTTGGAGGAGTGCTGGTGGTTGATTCAACCAGTCTTCATGATTCAATTCATGCTGACAATTACAGGTGAGGTCAAGCCTTTTCTTGACAAACTAAATTTCTAATATCTGGTATATATTTTTTTATATGAAGCAAAATATTATACATTATCCATAGGATATTGTGTTTTTAAGACAGGGGATTTGGCAATGATCTGTTCCAGATTTGATCGTTGTTGATGTAAGAGTTTTGCTAAAGACATAATGTCTTTTGCTGCAATACTGTCTGGAGATGCCTTGATGAGAGCTTGCTGGTTGCGGACAGATTCAGTGACTGTCTTATCACGGTGTACCATCCCAAGATACTGGAGCTTGATATGTAAAAAATGATCGCAGGCTGCATAGAGACGGTCAAACGTTTGCTGTGCTTCTTTTTTGGATTCGGCCATATTTACAATGACCTGAAAATTTTTGACCTGGTGTTCTGCTGCAAGGATTTTGATAAGGGCATAGCTGTCTGTCAGGGAGGTGGGTTCAGGCGTTAGAATAATCAGTCGTTCCTGGGGCATGGCTCCAAAGGAAAGTACTGTAGGGCTTATACCGGCTCCAAGATCAAGCAGAAGATAGTCATAGTTCTGGAAAAGGGCGTCCAGTTTGTCCAGCAAAAGGGCGCGGACGTCATCGTCAAGCTCCACAAGATCAGCAATGCCCGAAGCCGCAGGAAGCAGGTGCAATCCCTGGTCATTGACAGGGACAACTACTTCTTCAGGTTCCACATTTTGGGTAATGATGTCCTGAATATTTTTTTGTGGCGAAATGCCAAGAAGAACATCCATGTTGGCAAGGCCCAGATCCGCGTCCATAATGAGTACCGAGTGGTCAAGGCGGGAAAGGGCATAGCCGAGATTCAGGGAGAGGTTGGTCTTGCCCACACCGCCCTTGCCGCTGACAATGGCGATGCTCATGGTAGAATTGGGTGTTGTCATGGTGGTATCCAGATAGTGTTATTTTTTGGAGAACAGAAAATGTTTCTCTTCCTGAAGGACAAGCGTTTCCTGGGTAACAGGGGCAAGGTCAAGCAGTGGCGCAGATTCCAGCCTGTTTTTTCCGTTGGCCTTGGCCGTGTACAAGGCCTTGTCCGCAGCGGAATACATCTTGTCTGGAAGAATTTTTTCCCTGCCTCTGCATGTTGCCAGCCCCATTGAACAGGTGATGCGGATGGATTGTTGCTGGTCGGGACATAAGATACACAAGGCGCGTACATTGGACTGGAGGCGATGGAGCAGGCGCTTGGAGCCAACCAATCCTGTTTCCGGCAGGATGAGGGCGAACTCTTCGCCGCCGATACGTGCCGGGATGTCACTTTGTCTCAGGAGTTCTTTGAGCGTTTTGGCTATTTCCTGAAGAACCAGATCGCCACAGGGATGGCCATAGGTGTCGTTAATCTTTTTGAAATCATCAAGATCAAGTACACAAAGGCTCACTGGATGGCTAAAGCGACAGGCCCGTTCCAGTTCACGCTGAAGGGTTATTTCAAAGACGTGGCGATTGGGAAGTCCTGTCAGGGCATCATGATTCTTTTGAAATGCCAGGCGGTCTAGCTGCTGCTGGATGTGTTGCAGGGAGGTACTGTTATCGTGTCCCATGGGAACGGCAAACCACTTGGGAAAGCGGCTTTCTCCGCCTGCTTTCTGCCATTTTTCAGGCGTCATACCCCGAAGTATCCGCACAAGAGCCAGAATTTCCTCGGAATCTCCCCTGCTTGCCAAAGAGGTGTCGTATTCCTCAATTTTCTGACCGAGTGCGTCAAGGTCGTGTAAAATTTGGTCGAGATTTTGGTCCATCAAGTTTCAGGCATTAAGATTGTTCGTGCAGAAAAAGCAGATAAGATTGAATCAGATCATCTATCTCGCCGTCAAGAACGGCATCCACATTGCTGACTTCGAGGTTGGTGCGGTGGTCTTTGACCAGACGATAAGGGTGCAGGGTGTATGTCCGTATCTGACTGCCCCAGGCAATGGCTGTTTTGGAGGCATATTCTGCCTGCTTGGCCTGCTCCAGCTTTTCCAGTTCCAGTTCGTACAGTCTGGCCCGCAGGATTTTCATGCACGTTTCACGATTTTTGAGCTGGGAGCGTTCACTCTGACATTGTACCACAATATTGGTGGGCAGATGGGTCATACGCACGGCAGAACTTGTTTTGTTTACATGCTGCCCCCCAGGTCCGCTTGAACGGAAGATGTCAATACGCAGGTCGTCGTCCTTGATGTCAATGTCAATATCCTGCCCGATTTGCGGGCACACATCCAGGGAAGCAAAAGATGTATGGCGACGGCCCGAAGTGTCAAAGGGAGAGATGCGGATGAGGCGATGCGTTCCTTTTTCCCCCTTGAGCAGACCGTAGGCATGGGGGCCGGTAATCTGGAGGGTTACACTTTTGACCCCGGCCTCATCGCCGGGAAGATAATTGAGACATTCCAGGGTGAACCCTTTGGTCTCGGCCCATCGTGTGTACATACGCAACAGCATTTCTGCCCAGTCTTGCGAGTCTGTTCCCCCGGCGCCGGGATGGATGTCCACAATGGCGGCGGCATTGTCATGGGGGCCAGACAGCAGGGTTTCCATCTCAGCCAGACGTAACTGGCCTTCAAGCTGATCAATCACGCCTTGAAGTTCTTGCAGCGTTTCCTCGCTGTCATCGTCTAAGGCCAGTTCCAGCCATTCTTCCACATTGGTTCGGGTCTCATCAAGTCGCAGCCACTTGTGAACCTCTTCTTCCAGCTGGTTTTTTTCCTGAAGAAGAGGGGTAAGGGCGTCAGGATTATCCCAGGCACCGGGCCGGGAAAGTTGGGATTCGATTTCCTGAAGTCGTTCTTCCTTGCTTTTCAGGTCAAAGCCGCCTCCATATGGAAGCAAATGCGTCAAAAAGACTGAGAGAACGGGTTTTTAAGTCAGCGTAGTGGAGCATGGCAGGTCTTGGGCAAGAGAGGCTTTGGTGGCCAGAAGTTAAAGGACAGCAGAACCAGAAACGCAGGGAAATTTAACTGTCCCGAGATAAGGGTTTTCGGCTCCATGCCCATGCTCCCAGAACAATAACAAGGAAGATATAGGCAGCGTGGATGGAGTTGTACCAGTCATGGTAGTATGTGGTCTTCTCAAGAGGCATGACAGCCTCATTGAAAAGGGTCTGTTCCCTAAACAGCCCTGAAGTGTCAAGGATATGGCCGTGATTGTCAATAAATGCCGAGATTCCTGTATTGGTACAGCGAAGGAGAAACCGGTTTTGTTCAATGGCCCGAAGCACACTCAGA
>PDWI01003054.1_pt1 | contig 24422 bp, 22 predicted proteins | sample 1430891 | NCBI WGS metagenome assembly PDWI01 (sample SAMN01162508, study PRJNA174530) | Oral metagenome, whole genome shotgun sequencing project. | biome: Marine environment; feature: Marine mammal; material: Swab sample of the gingival sulcus; isolation source: swab sample of gingival sulcus...
ATCAAAATATGTGCAATAATAATATTTCTCATAATAATTAAATTCTTTGCTAACCAAACTTTTTTCAAATCCACTGCTGATGAAATAATCAAGTTATAATTTCCCGACTTTTCTTCCTTTTGTTCTGAAAGCATTGCACTTAAAGCAATAAAGCCCGGCAAGATAAAACTATACCACCAATAAAAACCAAAGGGTTGAAAAACTTGAATACCAACCAAGAAAAAAACTATAAAAATTGTAGCTAAGCTTGATATCCAGACGAGTTTATTAAAAACACTTCTTTTGAATTTTAAAGATTCTGATTTATAATAATTCATTAATGACATATTTTGCATTTTATTTCTCCTCATTGATTTTAGAATTCTTATTGTTTCTAACAACATCCATAAAGACCTTTTCTAAATCTTCATTTTTATTTAGTTTTTCGGGAAAACTTCTAATAAGATTTCTAAGCTCTTCAATTCCCAGTGGGTCAAGTCCGTTTGTAGGCTCGTCTAAAATTAACAGCTTTGGTTCGTTAAGCAAGGCGAGCGCAATTCCCAAACGTTGCTTCATCCCCATCGAAAACTGTGACGCTATTTTCTTACCCGTTCTTGTAAGTAAAACAATCTCCAAAACTTCATCGATGCGCTCTTTAGGCAGACCAAGCAAAGAAGTCCTTACCTTCAAATTCTCATAAGCAGTCAAATTACCGTACAAAGCAGGAGATTCTATCAAGCAAGAAATCTCACTCAAACAATCGCGAATCCACTTCTTTCCATTATATATAATCTCGCCGGCTGTTGGCTTTAAAATGCCGGTAATCATTTTCAGCGTAGTCGACTTTCCGGCACCATTGGCACCGAGCAAACCGTAAACCTTATTTCGCTCAACCGTAATTGAAAGATTATCCACAGCCTTAAATTGCTTAAACTTTTTACTTAAGCCCCTAGTTTCTAAAATTGCATCCATATCGATACTCCTTATACCTTAGTTTTTGTTTCTAATAGGAGTATAACCTTTAATTTTGAAGATTTTATAAAGATTTAATAAAAATCTTTATAAAAATAAAAAAAGACCTGCAAATAAAATCATATTCGCAGGTCTTTTTTTTATTTTCTATCTAAATATTTTTAATACTTGATAGTTATAACAGGTTTTATTAAGTCTTTAGGCTTATCTTTCATTAGCATAAGAGCTTTTTCCAAACTTTCAAAATCTTCAAATCGATGTGTCAGCATTTTGCTTACATCCAATCTTTTTGTTTCTAACAATCTGATTAACTTTTCAAGTCTTAAACGCCCCCCGGGCATTAATCCACCACGAATTGTTTTATGCCCCATTCCAACACCCCATTCAGCTCTTGGAATTTTAACAAAATCACCTTCTCCAAGGTAGTTTACATTTCCAATAATACCACCGGCTCTTACAATGCTTACAGCATCAATAAAGGTATCGCAATTTCCGCCGGCTATAATAACCTTATCTACACCTCTACCATTGGTCTTTTCCATAACCTGTTCAACTATACTTCCCTTGTGGTAATCGATTATATCTGTTGCACCGTATGCTTTAGCAACTTCACAGCACTTTGGTCTTGAACCAACTGCATAAATATATGAGGCACCCTTTAAGGCAGATGCAGCAACAGCCATTAAACCAACAGGACCTATACCAATGACACAAACAGTATCACCAAACTGAATATCAGCAAGTTCTGCACCATGAAAACCTGTAGGAATCATATCCGAAAGCATACATGCTTCGGCAGGATCTACACTATCAGGCAAATGAGCCAAGTTTGCATCCGCTTCATTTACATGAAAATATTCAGCAAAAACACCATCTTTGAAATTAGAAAATTTCCAGCCTGCAAGCATCCCGCCCGAGTGCATTGAATAACCGCCTTGAGCTTCAACCGAACCCCAGTCAGGCGTAATGGCGGCAACAACAACTTTGTCACCCGGTTTGAAATCTTTTACCATTTCACCAACTTCTACAACTTCACCTGCAGCTTCATGACCTAAAATCATATCACTTCTTTCGCCAATTGCACCTTCCCATACAGTATGTACATCTGAAGTACATGGTGCTAACGCAATTGGTCGTAAAATTGCATCCATAGGGCCACACTTAGGTCGATCTTTTTCGATCCAACCTGTTTTTCCGATTTGCAACATTGCAAAACCTTTCATAAGCATTCCTCCTTGAATAAATATAAGACATCAAAATTTGAATTTTTATTAACTCTCTCTTTCATCCTTATTATACACTAATTGTTAACATAGCACAAGTAAGATCCAGATTTTTATTTTAAGTATATTTATAAATGAAATTTAACCCAATAGCAGTTTAAAAGGACAAGACCGCGACGTATTGCAAATAATTTTTCAAAATTATTTGCAACTTTAGTTTTGCTTGCAAAAATCTAAGATAAAAAACTAGCCAAAACTTTTAATGTGCCTAACGCTAGAAAAACTTTCTTACCTATAATGAGCCACAGAAAATTTAACCTGATTTTGAAGCCGGACGGTATCCTTTTGCTCGATTGTTTTATTTCAGATAAGGTGGTTGGAGCGACAGCGTAAAACACCGCTTATATTTTTTAAGAAAAGAGCAAAAGATTTAAGTCCGGCGAGGGTTGCATGCTGAAGCACAAGCGAAAGCATTAAATGTTTTTAAAATAAATAAAAAAGCATTTGAAAATTTAAAAAATATATCGTATAATCTTAGTATGATGATATTAAACGAAACATGTTATAGAAAAAAACTTATACCGTCAATGATAATATTTGCTCTACTTGTTTTTTCATGCAAGTTAGGCATGTCCAAAATAGATCGCGATAGAGGCTCCATAGATAATCCTGTAGAGGTCTCATATAACAATCTGGAAAATTGGTTGCAAAATGAAGCGAGTAATGGTACAAATTATATTAAATTAACCAATGTACCGACAAGCGCTTTTGGAAAGGCTACAAACGATGAATACAATCGCTGCGTACTTGGAAAAATGCTGGAGGACAGCGAAAAAAAGATTTTCCTGGAATTTGAAATGAAGGGCAACTATAAACTTACAATTCTTAAAAACGCCTTTCATGAGGTTAGGTGTCTAAAAGGTGTCGTCTTTCCGCCTCAGCTTAGAAGCATTGAAACCGGTGCATTTGATATGGCAACAAAACTAAAAGTACTCGACTTTTCAAAATGTACTCAGCTTGAAAGCATAAACAATAAAGCCTTTAGTGGAGTTGTGTTTTTGGAAAAAATTAATTTTTCAAATTGTTCAAGCCTTAAAACCATTGGCGATGGAGCCTTTCAAGGACAATTTTCTTTAAAAAAACTTGATTTTAGCGACTGCAAAAATCTTGAAAAAATTAATGCTTCGGCATTCAGCTCTTCATCAGATTTAGAATTCGTTGACTTATCAAAATGCGGCAAGTTAAAAAAACTTGGCAGTAGAGCTTTTGAAAAAAGCCCAAAGGCTCGCATAAAATTACCGGATGTAGAAGATTTGAATATCGGAATTTGGGCTTTTGGGGTTAAAAGAAGCAACAATTATCACAATGGAACCAAAGACGCTTGGTGTAAAGAAATCCAAATTCCTTTACACCCTAAAGATACAAAATTAAAACAAAAAATAAAGTCAGCATCAAGTTATAACAGTAACCCTGAATATCCCGATTCAAAAATTACGACTTACTCCAATTAAGGGGCTTACTTAGAAACAATAAGCAGCATCTTATACTTACTTGCAAAGTAAACTGCATGAGGAATGTTTGCCGGCATAATAATGCTTTCTCCTTTTTTTACAGCAAAATCTTTACCGTCAATATTTATTTTAGCTTCACCGTCCAAGGCTATTACAAGGCATCGCCCGGTGCACTATGCGTTGAAAGCTGTTGCTGACCTTCAAAGGCAAGCAAGGTCATAGCAAGTTTTTCATAATTTGCGAGAGCCTTACTGACGATTTTGTTTTCCTGATATTCTATTTTGTCTTCTAAAGGAATGTACAAGCGATCGAAATGAGCTTTTTTAAAACTTATATTTTCACCTTTTGAAATTGAAAAGTTTATTTCGTGTAAAATACAATTATTATCAAAATTCTTGGACAAATTTTTTATTTCCAGTAATAACATTATCCTTCCTATTAGTAACCGATCTTAAAGATATTTTTAATCAAAATAATTTTCCGTTTAAATCTTTGCCTGTCTTTAAAAAGCCTGATACAAAATTCAAGAGCATAATATATCAACATTGCAAAAATAGTCCAAGCAATAACAGACTCCGGTTCAATATTAAGCCTAGCCATTGCTATCCTTCGCCAATACCTGTTTCAGTCGTAAGAACTTCACCCATCACTATCATCTTGCCGCCCATCGTTAAACTCACAATAATAGATGACCATAAAGCGGGCTCAATTGACGGAATATAAACACGAAAAAGCATTTCCTTTTGTGATAACTTAAATACACGCCCCATTTCTACAAGCTTGGTATCAATATTATCTATCGCATCAATTACCTGTATGGCAATAAGCGGTATCAAAGAAATTGCAACAATAAAAATTGCCGGAATACCATTTAAGCCAAACGACATTATTCCCATAATCAAAACAGCAACAGGCGGAATAATCTGAAATATTTTCAGAACTTCTTTCAATGTATTTTTTACAACAGAAGGAAACAAAGCACCGGCAAAAGCACCCAAGCCCACACCGATACCAATACTAATTAGCATTGCTAAAAGCAACCTGCCCAGTGTAATTAAAACATCTGTCAATGTTCCAACCTGTATCAATATTTCTGCCAGCTTTGCAATAATCAAACCGATAGGCGGAATTACAAGCGGGTCATTGCAAAGCGAAAGCAAAAACCAAATTGCTAAAATAAAAATTATAGCATTTGTTACATATATTTTTTTATTTAAAGTATAAGCCTGCATCAGGAACCTTACCGCCCACAGTTTTTGGATTAAAACCCATTAAAAATTAATAAAAATCATCAAGTGCATCTTTTGAATTTTGAGCTGACATATACTCCAACCCCATATTAGGAATTGCTTTTTTTAACATTCCGGCTTTAATACCAAGATATTTTTCGCCCAATAAGGAGGCTTCTTCAGGATTGGCTTTAACCCATTTCAGTGCTTTTGCATATTCTTTTTCAAAGCTCTTAACAAGACCATGATTTTTTCTATAAAAGATACAGTTGCACCAATACCTGCCGTAGGAATTCTTTTTTTTGTTTTTCTAATTCTCTGCCATTCTTTTTCGTATGACATCACAACCTTCATCTTTTTGTTTTTCATTGTTACCATGGTTACTAACGGCTCAATACTGACTGCATTTTCAACTTTTCCCATAATCATCATTTTTGCAAGCTCAGTTTTTGTTGCATATTTAAGCACATAATCACCTTTTTTAAGACCTGCATTTTTTAAGAAAAATTGAGTCATGATATCAGGCGGAGAAGATTTAAGAGTTACATACATTTCTTTACCTTTTAAATCAGTCCAAGTCTTCACATTTTCATCTGAGCTTAAAAAATATGCAACACCCCAAGTATTAACATTAGTCAAGCGAACTGGCAAAGATTTATTATAAAGCTTTGCAATCACTGTCAAAGGAAAAGCAAACATATCATGTTGTCCGGATTGAACCATTGCTATTCACTTTTCAGGAGTTTCCCAATAATCCAAAACAATAGAAACATATTTACCCAACGCCTTATCTTCCATCATTTTAAAAATAGGAATAATCGGCGGAGCTTTCGGAGCCCCAATTTTTATAACCTTATTTCCTTCGGGTATAACCTGATCATCTGCTCCGCCAAAAGCGAAAAGCGATATTGTTGTCATCAACAAAATTAATGATAATAAAAAAAATTAAAGAAATATTAAATTTCCCGGTTCAAATAATTGCAAAAAGACCAAAAATGTTATATAATATTAACATTATTATAAAGAGATATAATGAAAGAAAAAATAAAAAAAATACACTCTGTCTTTGCTCAATCAAAACTTTCCATAGGAATTCCGGAGAAACTGTTCGACAATATCTTTCGTTGCCTGCACATTAACTTAAAATCATTTAACAAAGATGCTTTAATTTTTAACTATGATGAGACAATAAACAGAATGGCAATAATTATAAGAGGCAGTGTCGATTTTTCAATTTGACGGAAGTGTCTCATTAATCAACCGACTCGGAATTGCAGACAGCCTTGCAGAAGTTTTTGCATGCTGTCATCAACCGGCAGGTGTCTTTGAATATCGATGTGTAAAAGATTCCGAACTCCTTTTTATGGATATTCCCAAAGCCTGTACCGAAAAGCGTCAATGCAAACAAACCTATAAATACAAACTCATGGAAAACTTAATGAGCATCATTGCCGAAGAAAATATTTTCTTAAACAAAAAAATCTTAATCCTGTCACAAAAAAAACTTCGCGACAAACTTCTGACATACATTAAAATGTTACAACAAAAAAACAGCCCCGAAATATGGATACCGTTCAACAGACAAGACCTTGCAAATTTTGTTGGTGCAGACAGAAGTGCCGTATCCCGGGAACTGATGCGGATGCAAAAAGACAACTTAATAGAAATAAAAGCAAACATAATTAAATACAAAGGCTTATAAATTTGGGCGTTGCGGGCAAGCCCGCCGTTCTGTCCACAACTACGGCTATCGCCTCCGACTAAAAAATGTGCTAAAATACAGCACATTTTTTATTTGCTTCGGCACTTTTGAAAAAGTGCCTCGCATTGCTCCCGCCACTAACGCGGGGCTAGGCTCAAAATCAATAAACAAGAATATAACTTCACTTGTACCGATATTAAAAATATGCTATCATAATTTATGATAAATTTTATAAAAAAAATTATGTTTCAAAATAAAAGAAGTGCGGTGTTTAATATAACATTCATCTTCTTACTTTTTATTTTGAATTATATAATATTTATGGTTTCTCGTTTTACTTTATCAAGCATTCAAACACGGAGCCCCTTTGGCAATTTCCTCGAATGTAAAAAAATAAAAAATTTTGATAAAGAAAATACTTATATAGCCAACTTAAGTTCTGAGAGCATAATAAATATGAATTCATTTACAGTAAATGGAATCGAAACAGTATATAATTATTTAAATAACAATTTTAACTACGCTTTTTATACAGGCGGATTTATTATATCCTTACCTAACTCGGATATAGATATATCATTGAACTACATAAACGAAAAATATTATAAACTCTACGAATTAGAAATTGCGAAAGGAAAGAAATTAAATTTTAATACTAAAGAAACTACTTGCGTAATAGGAAAAGGTTTAAGTGAAAAGTATCCTATAGGCTCAATAATAAAAATAACAGACCCTGTACTCAAAAAAACAATTGCGTTAAAAGTTCAAGGCATTTTAAAAGAAAATTTCTATTATTCCAATCTTTATTCTCCAAATTTAAAACAATACCATAATTTTTCAATTTTTATACCTGTTAATAAAAAATTTATTAAAGAAGCCAATATTGACCTTAAACTCAACGGATTGATGGACATCATACTTATTAATACTACAAAAGAAAAAATATTTTCGTTAGAAAAAATAATTCAAGATAATCTTAATTTAAAATTTAATTTTTTTAGTTATAATGAAAATTATAGCGAGTTTAAAAAATATTTTTTTCATATACTGAAAATAATAATTTCCTTAATAATATTTTTATTTATTACAATAATGTTGATTATTATTTTTAATACAATATCTATTATCGAAACCCTAAAAACATACAAAATAAGTTTAGATAAATTAAAAAAAATATTTTATTCTTATTTTTATATACTTTCATCTGTTAATTTAATAATTATTTTTTTAACTGTTTTTTATAATCGATACGTATATTGGTTAAAAAAAGAAACACACCTTATAACTTACGGGTTTTTAGGTTTACTAAAAACAGATTGGTATTCATTAGGAATAGTATTATGTATAAACATTATCATAGGAATGCTTCTCGTTAAAGGTATATTATTAAAAATAAAAAAATATTTTAAGTAGACAATTTTTATATAATATGCTAAACTTATTTACATGAAAGAAAAAAAACACACATTTAAATCATTAGGAAAAGAACTTTGGATATATAGCAAATATCAATTAATTTCAAAAAGCATAATTGGTATTATTGGAATTCCGGTATTTAAGTTTATAATTGATTTTTTAATAAAAACAAGCGGAAGAACAAATATTTCAAGTGGCGATTATATAAATTTTATATTCAGCATAAACGGTCTTGGAGTAATGGGAATAGGCATATTATTCTTAACATTTATTACCGGTATGGATATTAATGTTTTTATTATTATAAGCTCTTTGATAAAAGAAAAACGATATAAGATAAAAATAAAAAATATTATAATAACTGCTTTTAAATCATTAAAATATTTTTTTTCGCCGGTAGGATTTTTTCTGATTGCAGTTATTGCATTAATATTACCTTTATTTGAAATTGGCTTTAACATTTCGCCACTTAAAAATTTTAAAATACCCAATTTTATTACTTCAGTTATTTTTACTAACCCAATTTACTCTATTGCTTATTCGATAGTATTACTCATACTTTTAATATTAAGTGTTATTTATATTTTTACTGTTCACTTTATGTTATTTAATAATAAAAAAGGATTTAAAGCCTTTAAAAACTCCAGACTTTTATTAAAAAAGCATTGGAAAGAATTTATAAAAGATTATATTTTAAAACTAATAAAAAGTATGTTTATTCTTTTTTTTACACTTTTGTTGGTTTTTATATTAGTATTATTATACAGCTTTATAAGCCAATTATATACAAGTCAAAATGTACTGATTTTAAAAATTATATTTACATTTTATGAGCTTAGTGCTGTTTTTATTTTTCTTTCTGTACCTATTGCTATCTCGCTTTTAACAAATTTATTTTATAAATATAATGAAAAAGACGGTAATTCTGTAAAATTAGAATTTTATCAAAAACAGGAATATTTACATGATAATGATTTAAACCCAAAGATAAAATTCAAAACAAAAATTGAAATTACAGTTGTTCTAATGTTATTCATGGGAGCAAACCTGTTATTAGCAATCGTGGTAGAAAATAATTTTAATATCTTTTTTAAAACCGAAACCAATATAGACATTATTGCACATAGAGGCGGTGGAGACCTTGGTGCAGAAAACAGCCTTGAAGGCATACAAAAAGCTATCAAAGAAAATATTCAATGGACAGAAATTGATGTACAAAGAACAAAAGACGGAAAATACATAATAAATCATGATAAAACATTTGCTCGCTTAACCGGTGTAAAGAAAAAACCTATGCAAATGACTCTACCGGAAATTAAAAAATTAAAAGTAAAAAATGAATTTAATCCTAATGCTTTACCGGCAACAATTCCTACTCTTGAAGAACTTCTTGATATAACAAAAGGAAAAATTGGAGTCTTTGTTGAGCTTAAAGGAAAAAGCGCAGATTATAGAATGGTAGATGATGTTGTACAGATGATAAAACAAAAAAACATGCTCGATGAATGCGTTATTTTATCTTTGGATTATAAAATTATTGAATACACCGAAAAATTATATCCTGAGATTAAAACAGGCTTTTTATATTTCTTTTCAGTCGGCAAGTTGAAAAATTTAAAAGGCGACTATTTAATTATGGAAGAAAGAGAAGCTACCGCCAATAAAATTTTAGAAATTCATAAAGCAGAAAAAAAAGCCATAGTGTGGACTGTAAATACAGCTGAATCAATAAATAGGTTTATTAACTCAGATGCAGACGGTATAATTACTGATCATGTACTTGATGTAAAACATGCGATAGCAAAATCAAAAGAGCGAAATCATTTGGATATTATAATAGATAATTTAATATATAGATGAGGTGCCTTAAAAAGTGAAGCTGACAAGAAAACCGGAGTGTTATACAGAATTTTTGTGCGTGCGTGGCGACCGCAGTCTATCCACGATATTTCTTAAGACATCCTATCGGAGAAATATCTACAAGTTTTGTATTTCAAAACATTGCGTCTGTTTACTTTAGGTGGACATCCTGTCCACACAAGACGCTCCACATAAAACTTGAGACGACAATTTAGTTTTAAAGCAAAGGACAAAAGATTATGCAAGGGAGCGGGGTAAGTGCAGTGAATTGTTGCAATGCAACATTTCACTGCATTAAATAGTCATTTTTTTATTTTTAAACCTTGACATAAAATAAAATGCCTTATATAATGTTGGTAGAGAAATATATGAATAAAAATGTTAATGAAAAAAGAAAGTTCAAAAGATATTATGTGTGTATGCCGATTCACATAGAAGGAGTTGAGAATTCGCATTCCGTTATGGTTGATATAAGCCGCGGAGGTTTTAGGGTTCTGTTTTCGAAAGAGAATGATATTCAATTGAGGCAAACTTATGGGTTGACTATTTTGTCAAGTCCATTAACGGACTTTCTTCCAATTCAAGTCAGTGTTACACCTGTTTGGCAACAAGGGGCTTTTGATAATCCGGAGTTCGGGTTTTCTGTTAATGCACCCGAAAAAAATAAATTTTTCAATCAGTATATTACTAAAATCGAAAAAATGTATTCAACTGAAAAAAAGTTTGAAAAGTTATGTTAAATTTTGATTATGAAGTTTAGTTGTTTTTCACTTTCCAATTTAATAGTCAAAATACTGGGAATTCTGGTCGCCTTAGCTTTATGGGAAGCGTTTGCAATAATTTTAGACAGAAGTGTCATAGCACCTACTTTGGGTGAAATATTTTTAAGTCTTTTAACTATTTTTAAAAGCGGATCTTTTTTTACTGTGTTGTTTACAACCATGCTTAGAATTATTTTAACTCTGATACCTGCAATTATTCTTTCATTACTTTTTGGAATACCTGCGGGACTTTTCCCAAAAATTGAGGTCTTTCTTTCGACTGCAGAAAATATCATGCGGGCAACTCCGACTATGGCGATTTTATTGTTGGCGTTGATTTGGTTTAATTCAGAATTTGTACCTCTTTTCGTTACAGGAATGATTGTATTTCCGATTTTGTACAGAGGGACTGTCGATGGTGTAAAAAATATCAGTGTTCACATTGAACAAATGTCGGTGGTTTTTAAAGTCAGTTTTTGGAAAAAGCTTAAATATTTTTATTTTCCGACTGTAGAAAAATATTTTTCTACAGCCTTGTTTTCTGCAACAGGGCTTGCAGTTAAGGTTATGATTACCGCAGAAGTTTTAAGCCAACCAAGAAGAGGCGTTGGCACAGAGTTCCAGCTTGCAAGAAGCGTTATTGATACACCGGCTCTTTTTGCATGGGCTGTTATAGTCATTTCACTTGCAGTACTGTTTCAATTGTTGAATAAACTTTTATTTAATACAAAGAAGCGGGCAAAATATAAAAAGGAATATCATAAATGAAGCAACCTGAAATAAAAATTGAAAATCTAAATTTTCAATTTGATGAATTAAAAATTTTTGATAATCTAAATCTTGAAGTAGCTTCAGAAAGTACTTTTTTCATACTCGGAAAATCAGGGCTTGGAAAAACAACTCTTCTTTTTTTGATTGCAGGACTTTTAAAGCCAAATTCCGGCTCGATAAAATTCGCTAAATCAAATCCACACTTTGCATTTGTTTTTCAGGATTTGCGTCTAATACCTTGGTTGACTGCAAAAGAAAATATTACCTATATCATGAACAAAAAAATAAAAAAAGAAGAGGCCAATCAAACTGCACTTAAGCATATAGATGCAGTCGGACTTTCGGATTTTGAAAACTATTATCCAAGTGAGCTTTCTGGAGGTATGAATCGCAGGCTTTGCTTGGCACGAGCTATGGCTTCAGATGCTGATATTTTTTTGTTAGATGAAGCGTTTTCTTCATTGGATAAAAAAACAAAAATAACAACATGCGATGTTTTTAAAAACTACATAAAGGAAAATAAAAAAACTGCAATTTGTGTAACTCACGATACGGAAATTACTCCACTTATTGCCGATAATATTATAGAGCTTTAAGCCGTATTGCAAACACAAAACGGCTTTTTCCTGTAAAGATTTGTTAAATTATTTTATTGTAACTTTTATCTTTATAATTTCAAATGGCTCATTGTCAACAACCAGAACATATTCTACAATGTGAACACCTTTACCGTATTCTTCAATAATGTGCTCGACATTTCCGTATTTACTTGCAAGATAGTCAATCGATATTTCGCTTTTAAGTGGTGATTGCATATTACTGTCAACCAACATACCGTCTTCAAAACCGTCTACGATAATTAGAATATATGCACCACTTGCATTTACGGCATTAGCATTGAAACTAATTTCCACAGGGACTTCTTCGCCTCTTTTTGCGGTTATTTCATCGGAGGCAGGATGTACTAAAGTAAAAGCATAATCAAGAGGCATATTCTCAGCTGTTTCTTCTGCTTGAGCAATTTCGTCAGAATCTATTTCATCACTTTTTTCGATATTTAGAATTTTACCGGTTTTGTCCACAGTAACCAAAAAGCCTGTTAAATCACCAAATTTTTCCTCTCTAACAAAACACCAAACAGAGCCTTCTTTAAAATGCTTTTTTTTAAATTTATCGGCGGCTTTAATACCATCAAGAAATTTTTCAAAAACTACGGCATCTTTTTCGGTTTTTATAGTATATTTTGAAATTACCTCTCGCTTAATATTTTGATTTTCAAAAATGTTATCCGTACTGTCTATGATTTCATATTTGTTATTATATTTTATAAGCGCAAATTCGGTTATATTGCTTGAGCTTCCGTATTCGTCTTTAACGGTTACGGTAAACCTGACATCGTATAATTTTACACTATTTTTAATTTTGTTTAATTTTAACTCTAAAACATCAAAAGACATATCCGGCATGATTTTTTTTAAATATTGCTCCATTTTTTTTGCATCGGCTTTATTTGCATCTTTTGTTTGAATATAATCTAAATTATATTCATTGGTAGATGATGGTAATTTCATTTCTTTTTTTATAAATTTAATACCCAAAATCTTTCCGGTACTCTTTATGGTAACTTCATAATATTCTACTTCATCGAAAAAAGTGTCAATAACAAAACACAGCTTGTTTTTTTCTTTAAAAACTTTTTCTTCTGATCTTTCTGTAATTTGATATAAAAGATAACAAAACGCTTCAATGTCTTTATCTGTTTTTAATTTAAATTTAGGATTTAGGGCTTTTAAAAATTCAGAAGAACAAATTAAATCACTGTCAATGTCAAATTTTTTAAATCCCTCATTTGTTTTCAAAAACGAAGCACCGGTTATACCTGTTGAACTTCCGTCTCCAAAGTCAAAGTCAAGCCTAGCTTTTAAAACCTGACCGTTTAAAATTTGCCGGTCTTCTGTGTCAACATAAACCAAATATGACCCTTTAATTTGTCCTTGTAAATATTTTTTTGCACCATCAAGACTAATTTCCGCAAAAACAATCTGTGCAGAAATTAAGAATAAAAATAATAAGCAAAAAAATCTAACCTGTGCTTTTTTCATATACACGCCTCCAAACGCTTTCTTTATACATAAACTACCTTCATTAACACTAAAGTATTAAACACTTTAAATAGTTTACGCTTTTATTATAAAGCAATATTATTTAAAAATCAAGTAAATTTAAAATCTTGTCGAAAAGTTTTAAATATCCCTACGCTCGCCGATTTTCCGATGTTTTATTGACATAAAGCCCGAGTGTCTAATATTTAGTTTAGGCTGATTTAGAGCGGTAGTTACCCTAATTTTATACAAAGTCATTTATTAAATAACAGGTTTATGGTTTTAAACTTAGAAGTCAATATTTAAAAATTTTATGCAAATTAACAAAAAGTCTAATTTTTTTTCTTAACTTTTACAATAGATGAATATATAATAGAAGAAAGTGTTCTATAAAAATTATTTAAAGTTTGGGAGGCTCGTATGAGTAAAAAACTTCAATCCAAAAAAGTTTCTTCGCACAATTATAGGTATTATCTTAGCTCTGTTTATTGTTTGTTTCTTTTTTATCGGATACCGGTTAAGACAATTAAGTACCGCAAGATTTTCTGAAAGAGCTTATTCAGAATTAAAACATGTTGAAAATCACCTCAATATTTTCTTTAAAGAAGGAAAACAGGTAGCCGGAGAAATATATAAATTAGATGAATTAACAAAAATAATTACAAATACTATGAATGAAATGGCATCCGGCACTTCGCAAATAAATGAAGCTGTTCAAGAAGTTCACACTTTGACACAGCAAAATAAATCCAGCATTAACAATCTGTCAGAAGAAGTAAATAAATTTATTGTTTAAGAATAGCACTAAATGCGATATATATAAGATTATCAATAAACCTATGTCAGTTTGATAATTTGCTTTTCAGTATTTTCAAAGCAATCATTTTCGTGAGATACAAGTATAATCATTTTTGTTTTTGACATATCAGAAATAATTTTTACAACAATTTCACGTGACTCAGTATCCAAATTTTCTAAGGGTTCATCAAAAAAATAAATATTTGCTTCCCTGTTAATTGCTCTCAAAAATGATATACGCCTTTTCTCCCCTCCTGAATACTCTATTTGATTTTTATCCAAAGCCTCAAGTGATGTCTTAAATTTAAATCCTGCCTTATCAATGTTTTTTATTTTGGGATTTAACAGACTGATATTTTCACTGCCGGTAAAATTATCAAACAACTGATTTTCCTGAATCATATAGACAATAGGCTTTATATTTTTATCAGGCACGGTAATGGAAACTTCACCGGTATAATCGGTAATTAAACCTGATAAAATATTTAAAAAAGTCGTCTTCCCCTTTCCGTTTAATCCTTCTAACAAAAAAAGCCCCGCCCCCGATATTTGCAAGTTTATGTTTTCAAAAATTTTATGCTCTTCATAAGAATATGAAAGATTTTTTATTTTAATTGAGGCGCTCTCACCTTCGATTACAGTAGCATGTATGTTATCATTATTAAAAGAAACCTCTTTTTTGAAATTAAAATCTTGAGTATATTCTTCGGTGCGCAATAAAACAGGTTTTAAATTATTCTTCATAGAAAAAAAGTACATTAATTCTGCAACAGGAATATATACCGCATCAGAAAACCCCAAAACTGCAACCAATGTTCCTACTGTCATATTTGAATTTAAAATACGATAAACACAAATACTAACAATTACTAAAGGCAAAAAACCGGATAAAAAATTTTTTATAAGAAAAAAAATGCCCTTCCAAGCAGTCAGTTTTTTATTTGCAAAAAACCATTCGTCTATTTCTTTTTTGAAATTATCAAGTATTATATTTTCAATACCGTTTGCTTTAACTGTCTTTAAATTATCAAGTTTATTGACCATACTATGTGTCATTTTATCGCTTGCTTCTCGCTCTTTTTTTGTAGCTTTTTCCATTTGCCTAAAACTCAATCGTGAAAGCAGGTAATAAAGAGGAATTGTCGCCAAAACTATAACCCCTACAATTATATCCAATTTAAACAAAAGATAATAAGTAATCCCAAAACGAAAAGTATTTGCGAATACCATAAAATAATACAGCGCCGTGTAATCCGCAATTTCCCTTACATCTTCTGTCATTCTTACAATTAAATTTCCTGCACTTAATTTTGACGAGCGACTAAACGGAAAACTCAATAAATTATTAAACATCAAAGATTTCAAATCTGCGGCGATTTTTATTTTAAAAACTTTTAAATAAAAATCATATACAAAAAAAGTAGTAATACTGACAGCAACTTGGAAAAACAAAATAATTGCAAGCCAATAAAATGTAGAGTGTACATCATGTATATTTAAAGAATCTATTAAATGCTTGTAATAATAATTATAAAAGAGGGCAAAACAATTAGCCATTGTTGTCGTAATGACAATAATGAACGCTTCCTTTTTATAAGAATTGATAAGAGATTTTATTTTGCGCATATTGACACTCCTTAAATATAAACAATTTTTTGATTATATCAAAAATTATATCGCAAGTCAATAAAACTTATCAATAAGTATCGTCCATATTCATGAACTCTTTTCTTACTTTTTGAAGGCGTTTTAACTCACGCTTAATTATGCGCTCATAATTCAACTCACCTGTTTTTATTCTCTCCCGCTCGTCTTCCCAATACTGCAAATCGGTTAAAAACAAAAAGCGGTACTGCGGTTGATTTGCCTTTTCAGCCCAAAGTTTTGCTTCTTTCCAATATTCAAGTGCGGCATTATAACAGCTTTCAGCATGTTGCAAACTCTCTATATTCTGCTCTCGCCAAGGTGCATTATAAAAATACGCTACCTGTTTATCGAATTTAGAGCCTAACCGCAAATGTTGCTCCAACAATTTTAAATTGATGTGCATCATAAACATATAGCGATATTTTGCCCAATCTTTTTCATCTTCTATTTTTCCGAGAGCATACAGTGGATTACAAAAATCGGCTTCAATAGCTCTTTCGAGCCAGTAAATATTTTCAACAGTGTCATCAGGATTTTGGGAATAATGTATGTGATACAGCTTGTAAAACTGCTCCTTGTAGCTGACAATATAGGCTAAAAGGTCTACGCTTACAAAACACACAAACACAAAACAGAGTATCAATTTTTTAAAAACAGCCCTTACGGATTTATTCTGAGCAAACTTCATCAATAGGTTATCGGCAATTTACCTACAACACTCCAGATTTTTTCGTGAATTTTTTCAAAAGATTCACTTGCATCAAGCCTTATAATTTCCATGCCGGTGTTTTCATAATATTTTAAAATCCGCTCATACTCACTTAGAACCCTGTCTTGAAATTCAGCCCTTTCGTATATTTCCCTATCCGAGCCGCGCTTTGCAATTCTAGCAAAAGCCGTATTAACATCAATATCGAAATAAAACAAATACTGCGGCAACGGAAAATCTTCATTCGCCTTTTGCGCTTCCTTCCCCTGCCCGTCTGCACTCTGATATGCCAAACTCGAAAAAAGATACCTGTCCGTAACAACAACCTTTCCCCGATTTAACATCTCAACAATTCCTGATGCACCGTATAAATGCTCAGCCCTGTCTGCCGCAAAAAGCCTAGCCAAAGTCCCTGCATGCAACTTCACCTCACCGGAAAGACACTGCCTCAAAAAAAATCCTGTCTTTCTATCGGTCGGCTCAAAAGTAAAATTAAAATTACCTGCCACGCCACAATCAAAGACCTTCGTCTGCAAAAGCTCCAACTGACTTGTCGTCCCCGCACCGTCAATGCCCTCAAGCACAACAAAATTATTCAAAACCTCAAGTTCTATCATCAAACGATATTACACTTTTTAACACATCTTGTCAATTAAAAAAATCATGAGGGGGTGTCTCCCCCTGTCTTTGGCTATTGTCGATTTTGCTTTCAACACTGTTTGCAATTTTCCGCTTGTCGCTCCAACTTGCAATTTCTGTACTTTTTTAAAATCAACAATGAGCCTCCGCCACCCCCCAAACTAAAAAGATCGCGATACATAAAACGAACGACATACTAAAAAAATTTAAAAGCAATGATTTATATAATATGGCTTTTATAAAAACAGCTTATGTACAGCGATAAGGTTTATGTTCATCGTTGAGATAAATTGGGGGGTAGCGTAAAAACAAACTTGTTGTAAAGTTTTTTTAAGAATTGCGTATTTATTTTCAAATACGCAAGTAAATGTTAATCAGAAACAACAAGTTTTTTTGAAGCGAGGGGGAGTCTCCCCCACAACAATATATAATTTACACAAGTTTATGTTTTTGAGCAACGGTAAATAATCTTGAGTTCCACGAATTGCTTTTCATAAATTTGTCGCGTATATCATTTTCGCTTATGTACATCAATCGGTATTGCAGGGCTTTAAAGGCTTTACTTAAATAGCCGGTTGTTTCCGCAGACGATTCGCCGTTCAGTTTAGAGGAGGTATCGTAGCATAAATACAAATAGACATGTGCCTGCGGGTCTTTGAATGAAAGTGCTTCGTTGGCAATTTTGCTTAAATCTTGCAAGAGTGATTTTGCTTCGGCGTTTGACGAAAGGTTTTTGTTTACAGTCGACAATACAACTTTGAATTTATAATATATATAAAACGCCAAGAAAACTTTTTCTTTTACGGGGCAATTATAAAGTTTATACCAAATTAAATCTTCTGCAAGTGAATATCCGCTTTTAAAACAGTCGGGCATTTTTTGATTAAGCTCGTTTTGTTTATCCTTATCGGCATCAATTTTTTTTATAATGGTTTGCACTATGTTTTCGACAGCGGGGGCGACTTCCATGTTTTCGGGTAAAAGTTTGGTACTCTCATCATTTACAATTAAATTAAACAAAAGCGATTCAACAAAAAATATTGATGCGTCAAAATTTTTATTAAGATTTGCTTCCAGCAATTTTTGTGCGGCAACAACCTGCCCCAAATTAAGTAATGCCCTTGCATACCATGTTTCACAAATAGAATTCAATTCAGGAAAATATTGTTTTGAAAATTCGGTTGCGCTTAAAAAAAGTTCTTCGGCTTTTTTGTATTCTCCAATTTCGCAAAAAATCCGCCCTTTCATAAACAGGCATTTTACTTTCCATTCTTGCTCAAAATTATTTTCAATCGCATCAGACATTTTATCCAAAAAAGAAAGAGCCATCTTTAAATCATTCTGTAAAAAATATGTTATGCCAATATGAAAAAAAGCCTCGCAAATTAAATCACTGTTACGCATTTGATTTGCAATTTCCAATGAGTACGAAAAATAACTGATTGCATCAGGTATACGGCTATCCTGCAAATTTAAAAAGCCAAGTAAAAGCATAGCCCTATATTCGCCGACTTCCAGCTTTTTTTCTTGAAAAGTAGTTATGGCTTTTTTTACAGCCGGTAAAGCGACCGCTCTTATTTCCGTGTTTTCGGTGTTAATTGCTTTTTGAAAATTTTGTAATGCATTAAAAAACGGGCCGGAAGCAAACTCGTTTAGATTATAATTTGCAATACTCTGACTTGAGTTTCTGCTTAAAAATATAGAAAGTATAAGCTCATCATCTACTGTTATGTAAAGATACTCTAAAATATTTATTATGCTTTGCGAAGGATAAATTTCTCCGGTTTTATATTTTTTCAAAATAAAATTACCCAATAATCGTTTTAAGCTCTTAGTATTTTCGCCTATTGTAGTTTCAAGAATATCAAGTAAATACGCAGACCGAGTAAAAATATTTCGTTTTTCAAAAATAAGCTCGTTTTCATAAAGCCACTGATAAACATCTTCCAAAAAAGAATTGTCTTTTCCAATCACTTCAAGAAGCACATCTATTTCGTCAACAAAAACATAACGAGATGCAAGCATAAACAAAAAAATAACTTGCAATAAATCCTCAGGCATTTCACTTACAAGCACTATATTTTTTGGAAGCTCTTTCACTTGTGCCTCAGGAATAATAGACAATATTTTTTCAATTTCCGTATTAACCTTCGTATCCGTCAAACTTGCAGAATAAACAACAGGTAATTTATTTTTTTGTGTGTATAGCTTAAAATAAATAGAAACAAATCTGAAAAATGCATCCGTAAAATACCGAGGTTGTGTTTTTTCAAATCTATGTTTTTTCAAAAATATATTCACCGCTTTTAATGTTAAAAAATCTTCTTTTTCAACTTCGGTCAATATATTCAACAGCTCTTCTTCAATCGGGTTTTGTAAAATAAAATTATACAATACAGAAATAAAACTGTCTCCTTTATGGACAACGATAAAAGAAGTCGGCTGACAAGTTTTATTTTCAGTTTGTACTTCAGTAGTTATCGAAAAATCAACGACACGATACAAATTCTCTTTATTTAGTTTTTCATAACTCAAGTATTTTTTAAATTTATTAACTGCCTGCTCTGTAAGAAAAAACCCGTCATCGGGAATCCATTGCTTTTTTAGACTATTAAACGCCTCAAATAATTCATCGTTGGAAATTCCCTTATTGGATATATCGATTAAAACCCTGTACTCTTTTATAATGTCTTTTTTTGAGTTCAATATCTTTTGTAGCCCTATTAAAAATCGAACCGCAGAAAAAATATATGCAATTATATTTTCATCAAAACAAACTACAGTAACCTGCTGCTCATAAAAAGTAACCCCACCATTTTTTTTAATCAAGGTGTTTATTTTATCAAACACTAAATCCATGACAGATGAGTACAATCTGCGTAATTGTCTTTCGTAAGGCATTTCAAAAAAAATTGTTATCATCACTTTGCCCCTATTCTAAACCTATCTTTTAATATTTTAGCACATATACAAAAATAATACAAGAGAAAAACAAATATGTGTATTTGCTATGGTATTTTTCTTCCATGAAATATACAAACAAAATTAAGTTTTCAAAATCTCCAAATCACCGGTGCTGAATTCGGGCATATAAACTTTTTGCTCACCCGTTTCAAATTGTACCCGCATTACAATTTCGCCCGCATTTATTTCAAGAGATTTAACAATACCAAAACCTCTATCACTACTAAAAACCCGCACCCCTTTCTTCCAATTTTGATATGTAACACTTTGACTTTTGGCAAATGCTGAATGATCTATTATTTTTGAAAAGCCTGAAACATCTGAGCGTATTTTTTGTTGCACCTTATTTTTAAAAGCAAAATTCTTGTTTCCGCCTTGCATTGAAAAATCTTCAATTTCAACAAGCCCTGTGTCAATTTCATCTATAAACCGGCTTTTTATCATCTGACTCCAATTTCCGTATCTAAACCGTTTTGCACAGGCAGTAATATATAATTCATTTTTCGCGCGGGTACAAGCAACATACATAAGGCGCCTTTCTTCTTCAATGTTTTCTATCTCTGAACTATCAAGGGGGAAAACACCTTCTTCCACCCCTGTAATTACAACATTATTAAATTCCAACCCCTTTGTATTATGCACGGTAATTAAAGTTACCGCATTATTTTCCTGATTATCATTTTCAGATTGTAATGTACGATCAAGCTCTACATGCTCTAAAAATTCCCGCAAGCCTTCGTAGGAAGATTCATACAAACTCGCCGTATTGATAAGCTCTTGGAGATTTTCAATTTTACGCGTGCCTGAAACATTATCTTCATTTTTATAATAATCTGCCAGCCCCGCAACACTTATTGCAAAGCTGACAAATTTTCCAAGAGAGCTTCCGGTAAGCAAACCGTTGTTATCCGACACTTCAAAATTTTCATTAAAGCTCAATTTTTTGCGTAATTCTACTATCATCGAAATAAACTCCTTCAAACCTTTACGCGCCTTTTTAGAAATATCCGGTACTTCTGTCTTTTCGGATAACACCGAAATAAATCCGTATTCCGAATTTTCTTTTAGATTTTCAGAGCTTTCAAATTTTTCATAAACGGCTTTTCGCACAAAAGCAATCAGCTTTTCCTGAGTTTTAGCACCAATACCCCGCGAAGGCTTATTTACAATTCGCGAAAAAGCAACTTCATCACGGTCATTTGCAATCAACGCAAATATTGCCAACGCATCTTTTATTTCTTCACGCTCATAAAACCGAACATTCCCAACCAGTCTGTAAGGAATTCTTGACTTCGCAAACTCTGTTTCAAATGCCAACGACTGTGCGTTTGTGCGATAAAGTATTGCCCAATCAGAAAAAGCTGTGCCTTTTTTTACGGCATCCTTTATCAACCTGACACAATACTCTACTTCAGCATTATTATTAAGAAAAAAATTAACCTTAGGTTTTTTCCCTTCACCACGCACAGACTCTAAAGACTTACCCAACCTACCGGAATTGTTTTTTATAATACAATTGGCAACATCTAAAATCCCCGAAAATGAGCGGTAATTTTTTTCGAGCCGAATTACTTTTGTATTCTCAAAATTTTCTTCAAACTGCAAAATATTTTTAACTTCGGCACCGCGAAATTTATAAATGGACTGATCATCATCGCCAACAACACAAAGATAATTTTGCTCACCCTTCAAGCCCGTTAAAAACTTAAACTGCGCAATATTTGAATCTTGATACTCATCAACCATAATTACCTTATATCTCATTTGAAGCCGGTGCCGTATATGCTCATATTTTTCCAATAGCATAACAGGCAACATAATCAAATCCCCAAAATCAACATTTCCGGTTTGCTTTAATCGTGCATCATATTTTTCGTATGCTTCATCAAACTTTTTATTTTGTAAAAACAAATTCTTTTGAGCCATTTTTGGTGTATAGCAATAATCCTTTGCCCTTGAAATCATATTCACATAAATCTTTGCCGTTTGTCGATTTATTTCAGGCATTGCTTTCTTTAAAAGTGTAACTGCATCATCGGTATCATAAATCCTAAAATTTTCTGAAAGCCCCAACATACCGCCGTACTGCCTGAGTATCCATGCACCGAACGAATGGAAAGTACGAATTGTCGCCGCCCCTGCCAATAAATTTAAATTACTTGCTCTTTTCGCCATTTCACGAGCGGCTTTATTTGTAAAAGTTACTGCAAGTATCTCTTCCGGTCTGACATAATTATTTTCAATAAGCCATGCAATTTTGGTTGTTATCACTCTGGTTTTGCCTGAACCGGCCCCGGCTAAAATTAAAAGCGGAGAGCCGGTGTGGCAGACAGCTTCCATTTGTGATTCATTCAACCCGTCTAAAATTTTTCCCGTTGACATAATTCATAATAACAAAAAATTGAAAAATTTTGAAGTACATAAAATAAATTATAAAAGGGGGTGTCTCCCCCTAGCTCCGGCTTTTGCCGATTTTTTCTTAAATTTTTAGTGCTTGCAATTTTTCGCTTATCGCTTCAACTTCCAATTTTACTCAAAACCCAAATCGGCAATATCCTCCGCTACCCCCCAAACTAAACTCATCGTACGACATAAAACTTAACGCTCCACTAAGACAGTAAAAAAAGTTTTTTAATTTAAAATAGAATCTTTTCTTTTCGCTTTTCAGAAAACTTTTTCCTGTAGATTTACATTCTTAACCCAAAAGAAATCTATCAAAATAATGAATAATTTCTTCATTAAAATAACCTGTTTAAGATAGCCTGTTTATTTCGTCTTCGCTCAAACCGGTTATTTCGCTAATTAAAAAACTTTCTAAACCTTTTTCCGGCATTTTTACAGCAACCTCAATTTTACTTTCTTTTCGACCTTCTTCTTTGGCTGTATCCAGCGAATTTTTTATATCTCTATAATAATTTAAAATACTTTAAACTATCTTCATAGCTTTGATATTCGGTTTGAGTAAATTTCGCAATCTCGGCTGTTTCAAAAAGCTGTAAAAATATTTTTTCCGGTTTAAAATCCCATTCAGTGCCTTTTTTAGCTTATACATCCATACTAAGCTAAAAATTTAGACTTAAATTAGCTCACTATCCTGATCTTGCTAATTTATTTGCTTAACTCTTTGCCCTACCGAGCTTATGCCGTTTTTTAATTATGAATGTTAAATTATAAAGGCTGAAATTGGCGAAACTTATTTTTTAAGGTACAGCCTTTCTCTCATTCATCATTCATAATTCACAATTTTTTCGCCCAAAGGGCGAAAAAAAATTTAACTGCACCACACTTAGCTCGAAGCTTTGTCACATTTTTTGCTCACCTGCGTTTGCGTCGGGGCGGTGCTACGCACTCGCCTTTCCCGCCACCTACGACAGCTCTCGCTAAATTGTGTGAACTCTAGGGACGACAAGCCAAGCGAAAGCCCAAGTAGTCGTCGCTATAGTCAGGAGCGTCGCTGTAACGATACGCACGAGCACAGTAACTCGCATCGATGCCCCAACTGCCACCACGCCTGGCGCGGTTAGAGCCCGACGATGCACCTGTGTAGTCTTTGCCCAGGTCGGATCCGCCTGTTATACTTTTTTTCCAGTCCCAAGTCCATTCCCATACATTTCCACTCATATCATATAATCCGTAGCCGTTTGCCTTTTTCTTTTTTACTTCGTGGGTTTTACTTCCTTCATTAGCCTTATACCATGCGTAGTTTTCAAGTTTACTTTCTGTATTTGTTCCTGCCCATTTATCTTCTGTACCGCCTTTGGCAGCCCATTCCCACTCTGCTTCAGTTGGCAATCTAAAGCCTTTTTTAGCCATGTTCATATATACGGCTGTTCCGCTTTCGTATACGGTAGTAAAACCGGCATCAGAATAATATACGCATTCGTTTTTATTTCCATTTACTTTTTCTGTTAGCTTATTACAAAAGGCTATTGCATCATACCAGCTTACCTTTTCTACAGGGCGTTTACTTTGTGTTTCTCCGGAAGCAGGACTGTTCTTAAAATGACTTGGATTATTGCCCATTACAGCTTCCCACAACCCTTGAGTTACTTCTGTTTCGCCTATCATATAAGAAGAAATACTTGCTTTATGTGGCTTGTTATCACCTTCATCTGAATGTCCCAAGTTATTAGCCGTGC
>PDWI01003953.1_pt1 | contig 24417 bp, 21 predicted proteins | sample 1430891 | NCBI WGS metagenome assembly PDWI01 (sample SAMN01162508, study PRJNA174530) | Oral metagenome, whole genome shotgun sequencing project. | biome: Marine environment; feature: Marine mammal; material: Swab sample of the gingival sulcus; isolation source: swab sample of gingival sulcus...
GGAATCTTTCAAAGCAAAAGAAGAAGATAGCGAATAATAAATATAAAATATTGCAAAATGCTTGTTCTAATCTCTCCGGCAAAAGTTCAGAATACTAAATCGAACGCTCCAACTGACAAATATACTTTGCCACAATTTGGAGAAGAGGCAAAAGAGTTGGTTGAAACGCTTAGAAATTATTCCATTTCCGAACTAAGTGGACTTTTGAAAAGTAATTTGAAAATTGCCGAAGAGAATGCTGAACGTTTTATGCGTTGGAAACATCCTCATTCTTTACCGAGTGCAAAACAGGCTATTTTCACTTATAATGGTGCTGTATTCAAATCAATTGATGCGATAAATATGAATCAAGAAAGTTTGGATTACACACAAAATCATTTAAGAATTTTATCAGGATTGTACGGTATTCTTAGACCTTTGGACTTGATAATGCCGTACCGTCTTGATGTAAGCACTAAGTTGGAAAATGATTTAGGACGAGATTTATACCCTTTCTGGCGTGAAAAAACAACCCGTGAAATCAACCAAATCAGTGAACAGGTAGATGCTTCTTTTATTGTTAACTTAATGTCAAAAGAGTATTTGAAAGTCTTAAATAAGAAAAAAATAAAGAAACCCATCATATCAGTTGATTTTCTCGACTTTCAACACGATACCGAAAAATATAAGTCAATTGTTATCTATACTAAACAAGCACGTGGTGAAATGACACGTTATATTATGGAGAATAAAATCACGGAACCTGAAAAGTTGAAGTTTTTTGATAAAATGGGCTATCAATACAGTGAAAAGTTCTCTAAAGAAGATAATCTCGTTTTTTGTTCGATAGTCTAAAAAATGCTTTAGAGTGTTGTTATAGGCTGTTTTTTCTTCCCTTTTTTCTTTGGTGATTGTTTTGGCATAGTAATTGCATAAATTCTTGTGTTCTTTTGTTTCTCAAAATAAAAGTTCAATAAAATAGACAATTTTTTTCTATGTCTATATTTTTAATGTAGAAAAAATAAGAAATAAAATAAAAAATATTGTTGCATTTTCTTTAATGGAAATGTTTGATAAGAAAAATTAAAATTGATTATGAAAAGTAGATTATTTTTAGTAGGATTACTTACTTTAGTTGTTTTAGGAATAGGTGGATTTTACTTCTTTCAGTTAAAAACAAATCAGATAAATCCACGTATAAGTTATAATGAGTTTATTGGAAATTCAGAAACTCAAATTGTTCCTATGAAGGATTACACAGGAAGAAAGGCTCCAAGTGCTCGTACTCTAAAAAGAAGAAGTAGCAACAAGAAATCTATGCTTTCTGACGGAACATCTTCAATGTTACAAGACAAAAGAGGTCGTATGGGGAGTGCTGGTGTTGGTGATAATGACCCTCAGTTGTCTGTTAATTATTTCAAACACTCTGAAAAACGTAAATATTCTCGTAATGGAGGTGTGTCAGGTAATTTATTAGTGGCTGGTCGTTCTTCATCAGGCAATTCTAAAAGGAATGAAGTTGCTGGAGTTTCTGCTCCGTTAAGAAATTTTAATCGTCCTCTTTCTTCACCACCTTTCACTGGAGGTAATAATACTATTATTATTGACCCGGGTGTTGACCCTAACCCAGATAATAAAATTCCTGTAGGAGATGGAGTTTGGATATTATCAATTTTAGCGTTAGCATATGGTCTAAAGAAAAAGTTCTTGTAATATATATTTAGTTTTTCTTAAAGAAATAAAAGCTCAAAAAGATGTAAAATCAATGATTTTAACTTTTTGAGTTTTTTTATTTTTAACGTTTAATAAGTATTAAAATCAAAAAAAAATATGTAAGTTTGCAATTAATTTTGTTGATAGAATAGACTTATGGGAAAAATAATTGCAATTGCTAATCAAAAAGGAGGAGTAGGAAAAACAACTACTGCCATTAATTTAGCAGCTTCTTTGGCTGATTTAGGAAAAAAAATATTATTGGTTGATGCAGACCCGCAAGCCAATGCTTCTTCCGGATTAGGTATTGATATCAGAACATTAGAGTTTACAATTTATGAATGTCTTATTGACAAAGTTCCAGTTAAACAGGCTATCTACAATACTCAGATAAAAAACTTATCTGTTTTGCCATCTCATATTGATTTAGTAGGTGCTGAGATAGAACTCTTGGATATTAGCTCTCGTGAATATGTTATGAAGCAAATTGTTAAACCTTTGAAAGAAGAGTATGACTATATCATTATTGATTGTTCTCCTTCGTTAGGTTTAATCACAGTAAATGCTTTAACTGCTGCAGATTCCGTTATAATACCTGTTCAGAGTGAGTATTTTGCTTTGGAAGGAATTAGTAAACTTTTGAATACAATCAAAATCATAAAAACAAAGCTAAATCCAAATTTGAATATTGAAGGATTTTTAATAACAATGTTTGATAATAGATTACGTGCTGCAAATCAAGTTTTTGAAGAGGTGAAAAAACATTTTGAGAATTTGGTATTCAAAACTCTTATTTATCGAAATGTAAGATTAAGTGAAGCTCCAAGTTTTGGTTTGCCGATTATAGAATTTGACAAAGAATCAAGAGGGGCAGAAAATTATATGGAATTGGCAAAAGAGATAATAGAAAGATAAAGAAGAAACGATGACAAATAAAAATAGAAGATTAGGAAGAGGTTTAGGTTCTTTGATGGACACAACAGAGATAAGTGGAAGCTCGTCTATAAGCGAAATAAATATTAATGACATTGCTCCTAATCCCAGTCAGCCACGTACCAATTTTGATAATGAAGCCTTAGAAGAACTTGCTACGTCAATAAGAGAACTTGGTGTAATATCTCCTATTACGCTTCGTAAAAATGATGACGGTACTTATATGATTATTGCAGGTGAAAGGCGTTATAGAGCTTCTAAATTGGTTGGTTTAGAGACTATTCCTGCTTACGTACGTACTGCCAGTGACGACCAAGTTATGGAGATGGCATTGATTGAGAATATTCAGAGAGAAGACTTAAACTCTATCGAAATCGCTTTGACTTTTTATCGTTTGATGGAAGAGTATAATATGACCCAACAGAAATTAAGTGAAAGAGTTGGGAAAAAGAGAGCTACCATTTCTAATTATCTACGTCTTTTACAACTTCCCGCAGAAATCCAAATGGGAATAAAAGATAAAAAGATTGAAATGGGACACGCAAGAGCTCTTCTTGGACTTAATGATTCAGAAGTTCAAATAAAACTTTATAAGACTTTACTTCATACACAAATGTCTGTAAGAAAAGTAGAAGAGTTGGTGAAGTTATATCAAGAAACCGGAAGTTTTGAAACCAAAAACACTCCAAAAAGAGAGGTTGTTCCGGAATTGGAAGAGTTGGCAGACTTAAAGAAACAACTTAGTGCTATTTTTAATACAAAAGTAAAATTAAAGTCAGATAAAGAAGGTAAGGGAAGTATTACAATTCCATTCAAAAGTGATGATGAATTAATGCAAATTATGCAACTATTTGACCAAATTAATGATAAATAAAGAGTGTTTATTTTGTTGAAAAAAAAACATTTTATCTTATTTTTGAGCCTGTTATGCTCTTTTTTTGCTGTGGCTCAGTTTAAAAATGATACTATTTTTGTACCCAAGAATCAACAACAAAAGAGTTTATATCTTCGGACTGATACATTAATTGATGCTAACAAAGCTACTCAAAAAGAAGAAGTAGTCACCGTTTCTGCTAAAGATTCTACGGATAGAACTTTTAAGCCTAATCCTGAACGAGTGTTATGGCTTGGAGCTATTATTCCCGGATTTGGACAAATAGCAAATAAGAAATATTGGAAACTTCCTTTTGTATATGGTGGATTTATGGGTTTTGCTTATGCTATCACTTGGAATAATCGACAATATCAAACTTATAAGAATGCTTATAGAGATATTATAGATAATGACCCAACGACAAATTCACATATTGATATTTTACCTAAAGGATATACAATAGAAACTTTTCCGGGAGGAATTCAGACTTATACAGCAAGATTAAATACCCAACAAGACCGATTTCGCCAATATCGAGACTTAAGTATCATTTTATCGGTTGTTTATTATGGTTTAGTCCTTTTAGATGCTTATGTTGATGCAGAATTGTACGATTTTGATATTTCTCCTAATTTGGTGTTAAATATTACTCCAACTCAAATCCCATTAAACATTGTTGATAAGAAAACCTCATCATTTGGTTTGCAGTGTAGTATAAATTTTTAGAAAATGAAACAAAAAAAATTATATTACTCAATAAGAGAAGTTGCTGAAATGTTTGATTTGAAAATTTCAACATTAAGGTTTTGGGAAAAGGAAATAAAAGCTCTTAAACCCAAAAGAAATGATAAAAAAACACGATTTTATAGCCCAAAAGATATTCAAATAATAAAGCAGATTGTATTTCTTGTGAACGAACAGCATTTAACTCTTGAAGGAGTGAATAAAAAACTATCAGAAAAACAAGATGAGGCAAGTCGTCAACAAGAAATTTATGAGAGATTAATAAAAGTTAAAACTCGCCTGAAGGGGATAATCAAGCAGATAGATAAAAGAGAATTCCGGAATTAAGATAATATCTTGGTATTATTAATCTTATGATTTTTAGGTTTATTTCCATTTTTTATTTATCTTTGAAGTGTTAAATTGTTATAGCCTAAATTTTAATACCTATTGTTATGTCAAGAAGAATTGTCATAATAATATTTATCCTTGCTACTCCATTGACTTCCTTTGGACAAATGTCTCCTGTGGTTCCCAACTCAATAGCTGTTTCCAATACTTCTGTCGCTGTCCTAAATGAATGGAATGCTTTTCAAAATGTAACAGCCTTGTCATATATCAACAAAGCAGAACTTTCAACACAGTATGAGAACAAGTTTATGATTCCTGAACTTGGAACAAGTAGTATTCAAGTAGGTTTTAATGCCCAATATGTTAATATAGGACTTGCTTTTTCTTATCAAGGCTACTCGATTTATAATGAGATGCTTGTAGGGGTTGGATTGGCTCGAAATTTTAGAGATAAATTTTCTATGGGTGTACAATTTAACTATTATACTTCGTATTTCTCAGTCAAAGAAGAGAGTCGTTATCGAGGAGCAGTTATTGGGCAGTTTGGTATTGCGACTTACCTTACGCCTGATTTGGTCATTGGATTTCATACCTTTAATCCGTTTCAAACAAATATAAAGACAGAATACAGTGAAAAAATTATTCCGTCGGTTTACAGTCTTGGGGGAAATTATACTTTTAATGAAAAATTACGTTGGTTGATTCAAATAGATAAGGAGGTGAGTACTGACTTTCGTTTTGCATCGAGTTTTGAATACACTATGATTGATGCATTAACGTTTCGCTTGGGTGCTTCAGCAACAGAATATTTGATACCGGCATTGGGATTTGGTATTCATTTAAGGTCTTTTCATATTCATTTAAATGGAGAGTTACATCCAATTTTAGGATTTAATTCAATGGTAAACCTTAAATATCGGTTTTAGTTTGCTCACTCAAAGGAGGAAGAAATGATATTGAGAAAAAGACATATAATTTTGGCTTTGGTGGCATTTAATTTTTGGGGATTAGTGGCACAAACTCCGGATAACTCTATTCATATGACTACTGAAGAGGTGTTAGAGGTAATTCTTGAACAAATGTCTGAAAATTCAGAAACAGAACTTGACCTCATTTCTCTTTCTGAAGATTTAATTGATTTATCGGAGAGCCCTATCAACCTTAATCATACGACAAAACAAGAGTTAGAAAAATTACAGTTTTTATCCGATATGCAGATAGATAATATTCTTTATTATATCTATAGATATGGTCCGATGAACTCTATTTACGAACTCGGTTTAGTGGATGGTTTTGATAGAAGTGATATTCGGTTGTTGCTTCCTTTTGTTATTGTTTCAGAAGTGAAAAAGAAGCCTGAAAAAATAAAATTGAAAGATGTCTTTAAGCTAGGTAAAAATCAACTCTTTTTTAGATTGGATAGGGGATTGGAGACAAAAGAAGGATATCGTTTTTTATCCGAAGAAGATGAAATTAACAGAGAAAAGAATAAGAAAAAGTATTTAGGAAATCCTTTTTATACTCATTTGAAATACCAATTTAGGTACAAAGAGAATATTGCTTTTGGGATAACTGCCGAGAAAGATGCAGGAGAGCAATTTTGGGGAGAAGAACATAAAGGTTATGATTTTTATTCAGCTTATTTTCAGTTAAAAAATATTGGACGAGTAGAAACACTTGTCTTGGGAGATTATCGTGCTAATTTTGGGCAAGGTTTGGTATTACGGAATGATTTTTCGATGGGGAAATCGTCTTATGTTTTACAAGTAAATCCTCGTTCTATGGGTTTGAAAAAGTCTTCTTCGACAGCTGAATATAACTTTTTTAGAGGGGGAGGTATAACATTGAAATTGGGAAAATTGAATATAACTTCTTTTTATTCTAACCGTAATGTTGACGGAGATACGGTAGGTGGGTTTGTTAAATCTTTGTACAATACGGGACTACACAGAACGCAACGTGATTTGAACAGAAAAGGTACTGTTAATCAACAAACAATAGGTGGAAATGTAACCTTTCGCTACAAGACTTTTGAGTTGGGTGCAACTGCTATTCACACCATTTTAGACTATCCGTTGGAACCAACGCCAAATTTATACAATCGGTTTTATTTTCGAGGAAAAGACCAGGCCGTAGGAAGTTTTAATTATCATTTTATTTGGAATCAACTGCGTTTTAAGGGAGAAACTGCAACTACTGATAAGAAAGCTTTTGCAACAATTAATAGTGTTAGCTATAGTCCTGTTTCTACAGTTAGTTTGGTGGCTTTATATCGTTACTTCTCAAAGGATTATGATACTTTTTATGCATCTTCTTTTTCAGAAACATCTCGTATCAACAATGAAACAGGATTTTATATAGGTGCTGTTATTCAGCCTTTTAAAAGTTGGAAAGTGTCCGGATATATTGATAGTTACCGATTTCCTTGGCTCAAATATGGTATTTATCAACCTTCAACAATCGGTAAAGATTATCTTTTGCAAATTAATTATGTTCCTTCAGTAAATGTAAATATGTATTGGCGATTTAAGTATGAAGAGAAGATGAAAAATTTCTCTGATACAGTGAGTGTTAATCCGATTGTTTTACCTTACTACAAGTGGCAGGGACGTTATCATTTGGCATATCAGTTTGGAAAATTCAATTTTAGAAACCAATTAGATGTAAATGGGTTTGATGATGGTGTCAACAAACCTACTTTTGGCTTTTCGGCTTTGCAAGATATAAATTACCAGTTTTCGACAATTCCGTTAAGACTAAATGGTCGTTTTCAAATTTTTGATGCTCCTAATTATGAAAATAGAATTTATATCTATGAACGTGATGTGTTGTATGCATTTTCTGTTCCAATGAGTTATGGAGTTGGAACGCGTTATTATTTCAATGCAAAATATGAACTCAATAAAAATCTATCTTTTTGGCTAAAATTAGTCCAAACAGTCTATTCTGATAATAGAAATACTATCAGCTCGAATAACGAAGAAATTAAAGGAAAGAGAAAAACCGACCTTCGATTTCTTTTACGTTGGAAGTTTTAAATAAAAAAAGGACGAGAATAATTATCTCGTCCCCAAATTAAATCTTGATGAAAAACTATTTAACCACTTTAAAGTTATGTGTTAGATAGAAAGTTTCTGTTGTATTTACAACTACGCCACTTTCACTCGCTTTGTAAGAATAATTATGTTCGATACTGTAATTTACTTTTTTGTAAAATTTCTCTAAATCTTGTATTTGATACTTCATTCTTTTGGCTCCTTTTTGCATCGCTGCCATTCTAAATTGGTCTCCCATTTTATTCAGTTCGGTTTTGTAGTATCTTAACGAATCTTGTGCAATTACATACTCATCAACTTCTTTTAATTTTACGATTTTGAAATTGTTAAAAGATTTTGATTGGTAATCAGCAACTTTTTCCGTTTTTTTAAGGTACTTTGTAACGGCTTTTTCTGCTTTTTCTTGTGGTGTTTGAGAGCAACTTATCATAAAAATCACGCTCAATAGTAACAGTGTTTGTTTCATAATGATTTTGTTTTAATTGAAAATTTATTGACAAATATAGTAAAAAAACAGAAATTATATCGTTGAATTAGATTATTTTTGCAACGAATAGAATTTAGATATTGGGAAGTCAGAAGTTGGGAGTTGAAAATTCAGAATTTATAACCTATAATTCACAACTCGCAAAAATGCAAAATACAAATAGATGAAAGAACATTTAAAAGATAAAATATTTACCACCATTTCAGAGGCTGCTGATGAATTAGGCGTTGAATGCTATGTTGTAGGAGGTTATGTGAGAGATATTTTTTTACGACGTCCGTCCAAAGATATTGATGTGGTAGCTGTTGGGAGTGGAATTGAATTGGCAAAAAAGGTCAGTGAGAAGTTGGGGAAGAAGGCTCATCTCTCTTATTTTAAGAATTATGGGACAGCACAAGTTAAAACGCCACAGTATGAGGTTGAATTTGTGGGAGCGAGAAAAGAGTCGTATAATCGCAATTCTCGCAATCCGATTGTGGAGGACGGTACATTGGAAGATGACCAAAACAGGCGTGATTTTACTATTAACGCATTGGCTATCTGTTTAAACAAAGAGAGATTTGGAGAATTGATAGACCCTTTTAATGGTCTTTCCGATTTGGAGAACTTCGTTATTAGAACACCTCTCAATCCCGATATTACTTTTTCTGATGACCCTTTAAGAATGATGCGTGGAATTCGTTTCTCGGCTCAACTTCGTTTCTTTTTAGAAGAAAATACTTTTGATGCCATTGCTCGAAATCGTGAGAGAATTAAGATTGTTAGTGGAGAACGCATTGCCGATGAGTTGAATAAGATAATAATGTCTCCAAAACCGTCGGTTGGGTTTATTTTGCTAGAAAAAACCGGACTTTTGAGTTTGATTTTTCCCGAATTGGGGGCTTTGAAAGGAGCAGAAACAAAAGATGGAGTGGGACATAAAGATAATTTTTATCACTCTTTGGCTGTTTTAGATGGTATTTGTGCTAATACCGACAATCTTTGGTTGCGTTGGGCAGCTTTGTTGCACGATATTGGAAAGCCTCGCTCTAAAAGATTTGATCCCAAACACGGTTGGACGTTTCATAATCACAATTTTATTGGTGAAAAGATGATTCCTAAAATATTTAGGAAATTAAAGCTTCCTCTTAACGACAAGATGAAATATGTTAAGAAGTTGGTGGGATTGCATATGCGACCTATCGGATTGAGTGATGATGCGATTACCGATTCGGCTATCAGAAGATTGCTTTTTGATGCAGGAGATGATATTGATGATTTGATGACACTTTGTGAGGCAGATATTACCTCGAAAAACCAAGAGAAAGTAAAACGATTTAAGAAAAACTTTCAAATAGTACGACAAAAACTCAAAGCCATTGAGGAAAAAGACAGAATCCGTAATTTTCAGCCACCCATTGATGGTAAGGAGATTATGACGCTTCTAAATCTTCCTCAAGGGGCAGAAGTTGGGGTGATAAAGTCGAAAATAAAAGATGCCATATTGGACGGAGTTATTCCCAATGAGTATGAGGCTGCAAAAGAGTATATGTACAAAGTAGCAGGAAATTTGTAAAGTTTATTAAGTTGAAAGTGGTTCTTATATTTTGAAATTAGGAGAATAGAATATTCTATTTGTTTATTGTGAATGCTTTTGAACATTATAAACTTAAAAACTCTTTTTTATTTCTAATTATTTGTTAAATAAGCTTACTACATTGGATTAAAGTCGTTATATTTCAAAGATTATCACTACTTTTGTTGCGAATTTATCTTGACTGTTAAAAATATATTGCTTAATAGTACGTTTTAGATAGGTAAAGAATTGAAAAATGAGTTGTTTATGACCAAAATAGGTATCAAAATCGTATTTTTAAGCATTTTATCTTTTCATAGTATGTTTCTTTTTTCGCAAGATGATATTTATCAGGCGGAAATAGGCGTACAAGGTGGTGCCGGTTGGTATTTGGGAGATGTTAATTCAGTAGCAAGGTTTGATTTGTTGTTGAAAAACACGAAGAATATACAACCCAATGTTGGAATTGAGTTTCGATATAAACTCAATCCACGTATTGCATTTCGGTTAGGATATGATTATGTTGGGATAAAAGGAGGCTATGAGTATGCTTTTGGAACAGAGACAGCAGTCGCTGAAATAGATAATAGTATTCATACGTTTGATTTATGGGGAGAATATAATTTTTATGATTTGAACGGCAATCAATATAAACGTTTCAGTAAACAGATTTCGCCTTTTATTTTTCTTGGAGTAGGAAATGTGTTGATGCCCAATGGAGTGGAGGATAAATTGAGTTATCGCTTTTCTGTACCTTTTGGTGTAGGCATAAAGTTTAAGTTAAAGAAAAGATGGAATTTTAGTGTTAAATGGGTTAATCGATTGTTGTTGTCAGATGATTTGGAGGGAATAGCAAGGTGGAATAATACTGCTCCTAAAACTGTTTCCAATTTTATGAACAATGATATGCATACTGGAATAAGCATTAGTTTCACATACGATTTTTGGGAAAAAAGTTGTGATTGCAACTATGATAATCAAAGAAGTAAAAAGAAAAGAAAAAAATAGAATATGTCATTAAAAACAAAAATAGACCTTGAAAAATTGCCAAAGCATATTGCCATTATTATGGATGGGAATGGTCGATGGGCAACTCAACAAGGAAAAAGTAAAATCTTTGGACACCAAGAAGGTGTTGTTTCTGTCCGGAAATGTACGGAAGCTGCTACTGAAATAGGTGTGAAGTTTTTGACACTCTATACCTTTTCTACAGAAAACTGGAATAGACCTAAAGAAGAGGTTGATGCTTTAATGGAATTGTTGGTTGACTCGATAGTGAAAGAAACCCCAACATTGCAAAAAAATAATGTAAGGTTGATGGCTATTGGTAATTTGGATAGACTTCCCGAAAAAGCAAAAGAGAAATTATTAACTTGTATCAACGATACAAAAAATAATGACAAATTGAGTTTGGTGTTGGCACTAAGTTACTCGGCTAAATGGGAAATTGTAAATGCCACTCAAAAGATAGCTGAAAAAGTGAAGAATGGTCAGTTAAGTGAAAAAGAGATTACTGAAGAAGTCTTTGCAAATCATTTAACGACAAAGGGAATTCCTGAACCCGATTTGATGATTAGAACGAGTGGAGAAATTAGGATTAGTAACTTTTTGCTTTGGCAGTTGGCATATTCTGAATTTTATTTTACAGATATTCATTGGCCCGATTTCAGAGAAGAAGAATTATACAAAGCTATTTTAGAATATCAAAACAGAGAACGTCGTTTCGGAAAATAATAAAAACATTGAAACACAAATCAACATTATGCAATATAAATCATTTAAAATACTTTTTTTAACTTTTTTATTACTATTTGTATCTCAGATTTCTACATTTGCAACTTCACCACCGGTAGATTATAATTCTCCAAAGAAATATACGATTGCCGATATTAAAGTAGTGGGAGCGGATATGTATGATGATTTTGTTCTGATAGGATTTTCAGGTTTATCCGTAGGACAGAAAATAGAGATTCCGGGTAATGAAATAACCAAATCGATTAAGAAGTTTTGGAACCAATTGATGTTTTCAGACGTAAAAATAGTTCAGACAAAAGTAGAAGGAGACAAAGTCTGGCTAACTATTTATTTAACTACACTTCCTAAAATATCAGATATTAAGTTCAAAGGGATAAAAAAGAGTGAAAAAGAGGATTTGGAGGAAAAAATAGGTTTGAAGAAAAATAAACAGATTACTCCTAATAAAAAAGACCGAGCTATTCTTGAAGTTAAAAAGTTTTTTGCAGAAAAAGGATATGCCAAAGCAGAAGTAAAAATAACTGAAAAAGAAGACCCTAAGCAAAAAGGATATGTTGTGGTTGATATTGACATTGATAAAAAGAAAAAAGTAAAAGTGCATAAAATTTATGTGCACGGCAATAAAGCTTTAACCGCCACTCAAATAGATAAGGCGATGAAGAAAACCAACGACAACAAAATTCAGAATATTTTTCGTACCAAAAAGTTTATTCGCTCTGAATACGAGAAAGATAAACTCTCTATCAAAGAGTTATATAAAGAAAACGGTTACAGAGATGCTTATGTTGTTTCGGATAGTATTGTACCATTTAATGAAAAATCGGTAGATATTCATATTACCGTCAATGAAGGTAAAAAATACCATTTTGGAGAATTGAAATGGATAGGAAATACTATTTATCCCTATGAATTTCTAAATCAGAAATTGGGTATTCAAAAAGGCGAATTGTATAACTATAAGTTACTTAATGACCGATTAACCGTTGATGAAAATGCTGTTATGAAGTATTATCAAAATAATGGTTATCTTTTCTCTCGTGTTCAACCTGTAGAAACTTCTATCATTAATGATACGATTAATTTTGAATTACGATTGTTTGAAGGAAAACAAGCGACGATTAATAATATCAGTATCAATGGTAATACGAGGGTTTACGAAAAGGTTATAAGGCGTGAACTTTACACTAAGCCGGGAGAACTTTACAGTGAACAAAATGTGATTCGTTCGTTACAAAATTTAGCACAAATGAATCATTTTGATAACGAAAAATTATATCGTGGAATTGGTATTAACCCCAATGTAGAAGATGGAACAGTAGATTTGGCGTATAATTTAGAGACAAAAAGTAGTGACCAAATCGAATTCTCGGGAGGTTGGGGAGCTGCCGGATTGGTGGGAAGTGTAGGATTGAAATTTACCAACTTTGCGATTCAGAATCTTTTCAGACCTAAAATGTATCGCATTGTTCCACAAGGAGAAGGACAAACATTTAGAATTGATGCACGTACTAATGGAAGGTACTATTCTTCCTTTAGTCTCTCTTTCTTAGAGCCTTGGTTGGGTGGAAAAAGACCTAATTCATTGTCTGTTTCCCTTTATTACTCAATGACTTCGGGTATTAGCGACAGGTATTCTTCTGCTATGAGTAGATATGGTGGCTATGGTTACGGAGGCTATGGTGGTTATGGTAGTTACGGCTATGGACGTTACGGAGGCTATGGATATGGTAATGGTGGCTATGGATACAACCGTTATGAAAATGAGATAGATAAAAATAAGTATTTTAGAATGTTTGGTGGTTCTATTGGTTATGGAAAAAGATTAAATTGGCCGGACAACTATTTCTCTTTCTATGGAGATTTGAGTTACAAACGTTATATGATAAAAAATTGGTATCAATATGAAACGCAGGTAGGAAATGGAGTTTTTAATGATTTTAGTATTGGATTAACTGTTAGTAGAAATTCTATTGATAACCCATTGTTTACGCGTAGAGGTTCTTCTTTCTCTTTAGGAGTACATTTTACCCCTCCTTATTCATTGATGAATAAAAAAGATTATTCAGACCCTAATCTTTCAGATAAAGATAGATACAAATGGGTAGAATATCACAAATGGAGTTTTAGTGGAAAAACATTTACACCACTTCTTTCCATAAATAAAACACCAGTGTTGATGACTAGAGCAGAGTTTTCTTTTATTGGAAATTATAATCCGCATACACGCACACCATTTGGAACCTATAAATTTGGTGGAGATGGAATGAATGGATATGGTGGATATGCAAGTGAATATGTTTCAATGCGTGGTTATGAAACTGGGCGATTAACGCCTATCGGACAAGATGCTTTTGGACAGATGAGGCAGGTTGGATATTTGTATAATAAGTTCACTTTTGAACTTCGTTATCCTATCTCTTTGGAGAGGTCAGCAACCATTTGGGTACACTCTTTTGTTGAGGCTGGAAATAGCTTTTATAAATTATCAGATTATAATCCATTCCATTTGAAACGTTCAGCTGGTGTCGGAGTTCGTGTCTTCTTACCGATGATTGGATTGATGGGATTAGATTGGGGATATGGATTTGACCCACAAGTAGGAGAGACAAAACCACATGGTAGCCAATTCCATTTTGTTATGGGACGAGATTTATAAGTAAAAAGATTTTGGTAAGATATTTGAACTTACCTTATTGATTGTTTAATCATAAAATTATAAGAATATGAAAAAAATAGTAGTAATAGCTTTGTTGTTGGCAGGATTGTCTGTCTCGTTACAAGCTCAAAAATTTGCAAGTGTTGATGTGGATTATATAATGAAAAATATTCCTGCTTTTGAGAGTGCGAATGAACAGCTTTCTCAAATTTCTAAAAAGTGGCAAAAAGAGGTTGACGCTAAAATGAAAGAGGTAGAACAGATGTATAAAAACTATCAAACTGAACTTGTATTTATGTCTGAAAAGATGAAAGTCAAAAGAGAAGAAGAAATTATTGCCAAAGAGAAAGAGGCACACGATTTGAAAAGACATTATTTTGGTCCTGAGGGAGAACTGTTTAAGAAGCGTGAAAGTCTTATTAAGCCCATTCAAGATGAAATATATACAGCTATTCAAGAGATAAGTGCTAAAGAGGGATACGATGTTGTTTTTGATAAAAGCTCAGCAATGAGTGCTATTTATGTATCTCCAAAAATAGATATTAGCGATATGGTATTAAAGAAATTGGGTTATTCAAAATAAATATATAAATTTGCAAACTTATAAATAGAAAAATTTAACAAAAAAGATATGATGAAGAAAACATTTTTATTAGTAGTAATTGCCTTGCTTCCTTTGGGAATGTGGGCACAGAGTAATGTCAAAATAGGACACGTAAATTCACAAGAGTTAACACAAGCAATGCCTGAAGTGAAAGCTATGAAAGACTCTTTGGAGAAAGTACAAGCTATGTGGGAAGAGAATCTTTTGAAGATGAGAGAAGAGTACCAAAAAAAGGCAAAAGAGTTTATTGACGGACAAGCGACAATGCCGGAAACATTGAGAGCTGCAAAACAGACTGAATTGCAAGAAATGGAGCAAAGAATCGGTACTTTTAACCAACAAGCATCACTTGATTTGCAGAAAAAACAGAAAGAGTTAACAACCCCCATTCTTCAAAAAGTACAAAAGGCAATTGATGACGTTGCTAAAGAGAATGGTTATACTTATATTTTTGATTTAAGTGCTATGAGTATTGTTTATCACTCTCAAACGGCGAATGATATTACACCACTTGTTAAGAAGAAATTAGGATTATAAGATAGTTAAAAATATTATAAGACCATAAAGAAAAAGTAAGAACGACTTCGTTCTTACTTTTTTTATAACATCGTTTCTTTGTTTAAGATAAATATTGAATAAAAAGGAGATATTTCTACTTTTACAAGTACTTATACATTGAATCTAAAATGCATAATATCTCCGTCTTGCACAACATATTCTTTTCCTTCAATGCTTAGTTTACCGGCATCTTTTACTGCCGATTCAGAGCCATATTCGATATAGTCATTGTATTTAATTACTTCAGCTCGTATAAATCCTTTCTCAAAGTCGGTATGGATAACGCCTGCACACTGTGGTGCTTTCCAGCCTTTCTGATATGTCCAAGCACGTACTTCTTGCACACCGGCAGTAAAGTACGTTTCCAAATCAAGTAGTGAATAAGCTGCCCTAATCAACCTATTTACTCCCGATTCCTTCAAGCCCATTTCTTCCAAAAACATTTGGCGTTCTTCGTGGGTGTCGAACTCTGCAATTTCCGACTCTATTTTTGCCGCTACAATTAATATTTTAGCATTTTCTTGTTCTGCTCTTTCTTTTACTGCATCTACATATTTGTTGCCATCTATTGCACTCGATTCATCAACATTACAAACATAAAGTATCGGTTTGCGTGTTAATAGGTAAAGTTCTTTGGCTATTTTTTCATCATCTTTGTTATCAAAAACAACACTTCGCACTGATTTTCCTTGCAAAAGGGCTTCTTTGAATTTAGAGTAGATATTAAATGCTCTTAACGCCTCTTTATCTCCTCCTGTACGAGCTTGTTTTTCTACTTTCTGAATACGTGACTCTATGGTTTCAAGGTCTTTTAGCTGTAACTCTGTGTCAATAATTTCTTTGTCTCTAATCGGGTCTATTGTGCCGTCTACGTGTGTAATATTTTCATCATCAAAACATCTTAAAACGTGAAGAATAGCATCTGTTTCTCTAATGTTGGCTAAAAATTTGTTTCCTAATCCTTCTCCTTTGCTTGCTCCCTTTACGAGTCCTGCTATATCAACGATTTCTACCGTTGTCGGCACCACTCTGTTGGGCTTTACAAGTTCTGCCAATTTGTTTAATCTGTCGTCCGGTACGGTAATTACACCAACATTGGGTTCAATAGTACAGAAAGGAAAATTAGCTGATTGTGCCTTTGCATTTGAAAGGCAGTTAAAAAGGGTTGATTTTCCTACGTTGGGCAACCCTACAATTCCACATTGTAATGACATATTTTATTTTGTTTTATTTTCTGATTAAATATTTTCGGTCTATATTTATTTTAGTATGCTCTTTTAACTACAAAATCAAGACAAAGTTTTAATCGTTTTTTTGCCTCATTTTCTTCAAAGAAGTCCAACTCTTTTACTGCTTTTTGATAATATTCTTCCATTATTTTAACAGCATAATCCACCCCTCCCTTTTCAAGAGCAAAAAGTGTAATTTCTTTTATGTTTTTATCAGAAAAATCTTTATTCTTAATATAATTAATAATTTTCTCTTTTTCTTCTTCTGAACTGTTTTTAAGAGCATAAATAAGAGGAAGGGTTATTTTTCCGTCTTTTACATCGTTGGCTGTTGGTTTACCAATGTCAGAATGGCTGTCGTAATCAAAAATATCATCTTTGATTTGAAAACAGATACCAAGATATTCTCCGAATTTTCGTAAATGTTCTAATTGGTCTTTTGATGCATTTACAGAAAGTCCACCAACTTCTGCACAACTTGCAAAAAGTTTCGCTGTTTTCTTGTCAATAATATCAAAATAAACTTTTTCTGTAATTTCTAAAGGCTCAGCATTAGCAAGTTGAAGTAGTTCTCCGTCCGTTAAGGTCATCCCTATTTTTGCTATTGATTTTAATATGCCGATATTCTCTGTTTTACTTGCAGAATAAAGAGATTTTGACAAGATATAATCGCCTGAAAGGACTGCAACTTTGTTTGTCCATTTGGCATTGACGGACGGCTGACCTCTTCTTTGCATTGTGTAATCAATTACGTCATCGTGAACCAATGTAGCCGTATGTAACAGTTCGATGGAGAAAGCACCGTAAAGTGTTGATTGATTGGATTTTTTTATCATCTCTGCACAAAGCAATGTTATAATAGGTCTTAACTTTTTGCCACTTACTTGTAACAGAAACGAATGTATATTTTTTAATAGTTTGTTGTCTGTATCTAATTCTTGGGAATACAATTTTTCAAATTGTTTCATTTGAGCAGATATAGGCAACTTTAACTCTTCAATATAATTCATTCTTAGGGGTGTTTTATCTAATTTTATGCAAAAATACAAAATAATTTCTGAGTTATAGCTATTTCATGTTACAAAATTCCTAAAGCTAGAAAACCATCAGATTTTTCATTCAAGTCATTTCTATGTTTGGGTTTTAATGAACTATAGGTTTTTTATAAAAAAAAGAGCTATAGATTGCTCTATAACTCTCTTTTATGATATTGTTTATAAAAACTTATTGCTTCAACTCTTTTGATAGAGCATCATATTTATCTTTATCTACTCTGTAATACAATGATTTAAGTGCTTGTTTGAAGTCTCTGTCTTTTGGATTTAACTCCACAGCTTTTTCCATAAATGGTTGTGCTTCTTTAAATATTTTGTTCGCTTTTTCTATTTCCGCATTATAAAGACCGGTATCTTGAATATCATTAGCCGCTTTAATCATTTCTACAGCCTTGTTGTAAATAACACGTCCTTTTCCTGCATAAGCTTCTGCCATTTTAGGACTTAACTCTATTGCTTTTTCAAATGATTTCAATGCTTCTTCGAATTTACCTTGTCTTTCATCTACATTTCCTTTTACATAATAGTATTCAGCTACATCAGGAGATTGTTTTATCGCTTTATTTAGATAATCTGATGCTTTTTTCATTTGTCCACTATATACAAAGATATTGATGATGTTTTGAAGGAAGAATGGGTCGTTTTTGTATTTCTTGAAACCATCTTCTAATACTTTGATTTGGTTGACTGTATCGTTTTTCTTTTTATATTCTTCAGATAAAAGTTGATATACATTCTTAGTTTCATAGTTATCATCAAGTAGGTCTTTGTATAATTCAATTGCTTGTTCTGATTTTCCGGCATTCGTTGCAGCTATGGCAGTATAGTACTTAATCATTCTGTAAGTAGAATCTGTCATTGATATTTCACCTTTCATATAAGGCTTTTTAGGTATTTCTAAAAACACATTAAAAACTTTTAATGCCTTGTCATACTTTTTATTGTCAAAATAGTGTGCTCCATATGCAACTAGATTGTAGTTTTGTTGATAAAACTCTTTTACATTCTTTCTAATTCTTTTTGTGAATTTAGGTTTTACCTTACCTTTTTTATTAGGAGTTTGGTCTATTTTATAGGCTTGATTAAAATAGTTATAAGACTCCATTATTGCTTCTCCTTTTTTCACAGGGTCAACTTTTTGGTTCAACATCATTTGTGCAATATAGGCCTCATTTTCTTTGAATCCAATCATTGCTGCTGTATAATATGTTTTAGCCTTATTTCTAGTTGACTCATTTTCTATTGCCTCTTTAATGGCTTTTCTTGCACCTTCAAAGTCAGGTTTTTCTTGGTTTGTTAACCTTTTTGCAGTTGCTACATTAGAACGTTGTGCGAAAGCAGAGCCTCCTAATAATACAACACAAAAGCTTAATAATAATAGTTTTTTCATTTTAGTTAATTTTTTATGTATTAATAAATGTTTTTATTCGTTTGTTTCGTTATTTTCAACAGTAGTATTACCTTCTTCCGAGCTATTCTCTGTTGTTTCTGTATCTAAATCTTCCTCTAACTCTTCCGATTGAACTTTACATACAGAGGCTATTTCGTCATTTCTCTTGTCAAGATTGATAATTCTAACCCCTTGTGTAGCACGTCCCATTGTTCTAAGTCCTGAAACATCAATTCTAATCGCTACTCCCGATTTATTGATAATCATTAAGTCGTTTTCATCTGTAACGTTTTTAATTGAGATTAATTGCCCTGTCTTGTCAGTAATATTTAATGTTTTAACACCTTTTCCACCTCTATTGGTTATTCTGTAATCTTCCAATTTAGAACGTTTACCATATCCTTTCTCGGAAACAACCAAAATATCGTTGTTATTATTAGAGTGTTCACAAATCATACCAATTATCTCATCTTTGTCATTGTCGAGCTTCATTCCTCTTACTCCTGTAGCCGTTCTTCCCATTGTTCTCACCTTCGATTCGTGGAAACGAATAGCTCGTCCACCTCTGTTGGCTAGGATAATTTCAGAATCGCCATTTGTCAATCTTACTTCTATCACTTCATCGTCTTCGTTCAAATTGATAGCGATAATACCACCCAATCTTGGACGAGAGTAAGCTTCTAATTTTGTTTTCTTAACTACTCCTTTTTTCGTTCCGAAAATAAGATTGTGTGAGTTTACAAAGTCAGCATCATTAAATTCAGCAACACGAATATAGGCTGTAACTTTGTCGTCAGAATCGATATTCAACAAGTTTTGTATTGCTCTACCTTTTGAACTTTTACTTCCCTCTGGAATTTCATACACTTTTAACCAGTAGCATTTTCCTTTTTGTGTGAAAAGCAACATCGTGTTGTGCATTTTAGCAGGATAAATATGTTCAATAAAGTCATTATCTCTCGAATCACTTCCTTTAGAGCCAACTCCTCCACGTCCTTGTGTGCGAAAATCAGATAATATAGTACGTTTGATGTAACCCATATTGGAGATGGTAATCACGACATCATCGTTTGCATAGAAATCTTCCGGATTAAACTCTTCTGACGAGTAAACAATTTCACTTCTTCTTTCGTCTCCATATTTATCTCTGATGTACATCAATTCATCTTTGATAATTTGCATACGAAGTTCGATTTTGGCAAGGATTTCTTTTAATTTATTGATTAATTCCATTACCTCTTCCAACTCTTTGCGAAGTTTATCTTGCTCCATTCCTGTTAATTGGCGTAATCTCATTTCCACAACAGCTTGTGATTGGATTTCAGATAAGCCAAATCTTTCAGACAATCTTGTACGAGCTTCATCAGGGGTTTTAGAGTCTCTAATAATTTGAATTGCTTCGTCCAAATTATCCAAAATAATAATGAAACCTTCCAAAAGATGTGCTCTTTTTTCAGCTTCTGCCAATTGAACTAAATCTTTAATGTTCAGCTGTTTTGGACGTCCATTTACCAAAGCAATATTGTTGATACTAAAATATGATTGAAGAGATGAGTATTTATATAACTTATTCAAAACTACATTCGCATTGGCATCACGCTTAATATCAATCACAATTTTAATACCCTCGCGGTTTGATAAGTCAGTAATGTTACTAATACCCTCAATTCTCTTTTCATTTACCATATTGGCGATTGCCTTAATCATCTCAGCTTTATTAACCATATAAGGCACTTCGGTAACAACTAATTTTTCATTACCATTAGAGGCTGTTTCTATCTCCACTCTTGAACGAATTACCACACGTCCACGACCTGTTTCGAACGCCTCTTTAATTCCGGCATATCCATAAAGTATTCCACCTGTTGGGAAATCCGGAGCTTTGATATATTGAATTAGTTCATCAATGGTAATCTCTTTGTTATCAATATAGGCGATACACGCATCAATGGTTTCATTTAAGTTGTGTGGTGCCATATTGGTTGCCATACCTACGGCAATACCTGATGAACCGTTCATTATCAAGTTAGGAATTTTAGAAGGAAGAACGGTTGGCTCTTTGGTTGTATCATCAAAGTTATTTTGAAAATCAACTGTATCCTTTTTGATGTCGGCAAGCATTTCTTCTGCTAATTTATGCATTCTAGCCTCTGTATAACGCATTGCTGCAGGACCATCTCCATCAATAGAGCCAAAGTTACCTTGTCCATCTACCAATTGATAACGCATTGCCCAAGGTTGTGCCAAACGAACTAATGTACCATAAATGGAAGAGTCTCCGTGTGGGTGGTAACGTCCCATTACTTCACCGACAATCCTCGCTGATTTTTTGTAGGGGTGGTTTGAAGTGTTCCCCAGTTCGTGCATTCCATACAAAACTCTTCTGTGTACAGGTTTCAATCCATCTCTTACATCAGGCAAAGCACGAGACACAATTACTGACATTGAATAGTCAATGTACGATGATTTCATCTCATCGTCAATGTTGATTTTAATAATTTTATCTTCTCTATCAATCATTTATCTTACTTTTTGTAATTTCTTATTTTTCAAACAATTAAAAATTCTCTGTTTTAACAAAGAAAAATCACGCTAAATTACAATATAATTTCTGAATAAACAAGAAAAAAGAGTTAAAAAATATTGGCTTTTTGAAATAAAAATTAGTTAAGAACGAATGAAAAATAATCACATTCGGCAAAAAGTATTTTAAGGCTCTTGACTTCTTTAAAAATACCATAAACAGAAGAGCCTGAACCTGACATAGAAGCGTACAATGCACCATTTTCGTAAAGTGTTGTTTTGATTTTTTCTATTTCAGGATATTGAGGAAAAATGGAACTCTCAAAATCATTCTTGATGAAATTTTTCCATTCTGCAATTGGTTTTTGAATCACTTCTGTTAATGAATATTTACTCTTTTTCGGAACAACTAAACTATAAGCTTCTTGTGTCGATACGTGAATGTTGGGTTTTACTAAAATCAAGAAATAGCCTTTTAGGGAGACTGATACAGGTGAAAAAACATTCCCTATTCCTGTTGCATATTGTGGCTTGTCTTCGATAAAGAAAGGACAGTCGGCTCCCAATTGTGATGCGTAAGTTTCTAACTCTTTGTTAGATATTTGTAGTGAAAATTTCTCGTTTAGCATTTTTAGCATAAATGAAGCGTCAGACGACCCACCTCCTAAACCTGCACCTGTCGGTATGTTCTTCTCTAATAAAATCTCTAATTCGGGAAGCTTGTATTGTTTTTTTAGTAAATCATATGCTTTGTACACTAAATTATCTTCCATCGACACTTCAGATAGGTTGCTAACCGATTTTAATGTTGTTAATTTACCATTATCAAGTTCTTTTATCTCTAACTTGTCAGTTAGTGGAATCGGATAAAAAATAGTTTCTAGATTATGATATCCATCTTCTCTTTTTTCTGTGATATTTAATCCGAGATTGATTTTGGCGTGTGGGTATGCAGTCATTTTTATTCTTTTTACTCTTGCAAAAATACACTATTTTTTGGAATTGTTCAAAATGTTGTTTGTCTCTTGATTTTTCAGATTTGGGTGCTTATTTATAAAAAAAGTAGAGATACAATTGAATTGCATCTCTACCATTTTTTATTTGTCTTTCTGATTTCCGTTTTCTGATTATTTTACTAATACTTTCACTGCAGTATCTTTCACTTTAACAATATAAACTCCTTTGTGAAGTTTTTGATTAGCATTTACCTTTTGACCGGCAATTGTATAAACAGTGAATTTATCTGCACCAGCAACATTTAAGATACCATTACGAACAGTAATTGAGATATTTTGCTCTTTAAGAGAAGTTATATCCGTTGTGACTTTAGAGTCAAACACAAAATACCAAGAAGTTGCACCGTTTTCTCCTTGTGAACTAAGTCTATCAGCATTATTAGATTTCCAAGCACAAGTATAACTGTTGTTTCCTGTTTTTATTTGACTTTGCCCATTGCTACCAACAGCTTCTGCGGTAAATGGTTGTCCTGCTGCATCTTGCTCACGAGAACCAGTCATAAATAAACCAGAACCTTTGTTTTTTAATTTTCCATCTTCAACAAACCAAAGAGCATAATCTGTATATACTGAACCATGCTTTAATTTTCCATTGGTACCATCAGCATATAAAACATTATTTCTTGTATCACCAGCATTCCAGTCAGCCGCTAATCCATTAGCTGCTGATTGAATATAGAAATACTTGCCATCAAGTTCATCACTTGCCAAAATTGTTCCTGTTCCTAATTTTTCAAAAGTCGCTGTAAATGTTTTGTTGTCTGTTCCAACATAATTATATGGGTTGTCTGTAAAGTCTGTTGTTCCGTCATTCCATTTTACAAACTTATAACCAGCATCTGCTGCAGCATAAATCTCAGTACCAGTACCATCAATATTGGCTGTCGTTGGTCTTCCTGTTGTTTTAATGTATGCACTACCTCCTGTTGAACCTGCTACTGTTAGTTCTGTACAGTTAAGAGTTGGTTGAGTTGTTGTTTCCAGTTGTTCTTCCCAAATCCAAGCTGTGTAACCATTTTCTCCTTGTTGAGGATTCCAAGAGTCTGCTTTGTTCCCTGTCCAAGGAATACAGAAACCACCAAAATCAGTTGCATTTTTCTTTGTTCTAAAAGCATATTGGTCACTTGAACCTTCTTGTTTGATTTCCATTTCGTATGGTAAGTCAGAAACACGCTTAGACTCTCTTACATATTTACCATTACCTTTGTTTTTTAATACAATACCGGTACACGTTTTTTCTATTTGCCAAAGAGCATAATCTCTACCGGGTCCAGCCTCTATATCAGCTAAGTTAGCATAATAAAGTTTATCACCATCATTAAGATTTGGGTCAGCACATAATACTTTACCAGCAGTGTTCAAAAAACCAGCAGGTTTGAACTGGCTGTTATCAGGTTTTAAAAGTGGCTTTGTTCCGTTTTGAGCAGAATAAAGAATGTAATAGTGTCCTGAATCTGCACTTGGTACAGAGGGTGTTTGTGCATAAGCACTTGTTCCTATAATGGCAAAAAAAGCCATTACAATCGAAAATAATTTTGTAATTTTTTTCATAGAATTAAAAATTAATAGTTTAATAAATAGGATTAAAACAGCATTAAATGCTTTTATCCAAATAATTGTAAGTGCAAATATACATATTTTTTGTAAAAAAGAAATTTTTATTACTCCTAAATTTTATAGACAAGGTAAAAAACAACTTTGGTTAAGGATTCTGTTTTTTTGTATTCTTGAAAGAAAAAAGTTATCTTTGCATTCGAAAATAAGTAATTTATAAACTATTAAATCTAAAAAACTAAAAAGTAAGTATGAGTAATCAAGTAAAAAGAGTTTACACCTTTGGTAACGGAAAAGCCGAAGGTAGGTCAGAAATGAGAAATTTACTCGGTGGAAAAGGTGCTAACCTTGCTGAGATGAATTTGATTGGAGTTCCTGTTCCTCCAGGATTTACAATCACAACAGA
>PDWI01003024.1_pt1 | contig 24412 bp, 19 predicted proteins | sample 1430891 | NCBI WGS metagenome assembly PDWI01 (sample SAMN01162508, study PRJNA174530) | Oral metagenome, whole genome shotgun sequencing project. | biome: Marine environment; feature: Marine mammal; material: Swab sample of the gingival sulcus; isolation source: swab sample of gingival sulcus...
ACAAGTACAACCCATAGAGTCAGTATATTTAGTTCCTAACTGAAAAATATTACCAACCTCAATACCTCTCTTTTCAATAAGAGGCTCTCCAGAAATAGGGCAAGGATCTCCCTCTCTAACAATAGAAATATCTTCTATAATAAAAGATTTATCATCAACAGAGTCTGCAAAATCTCTATCAAAGTTAAAATTCTTAAAATGATAATCCAACTCATTAGCACCACAAACCAAATTACTAGAACCTGCAACACTCTTATCAACAACAACAATACACTTAGAAAGATTAACACCCAAAACAGAAGCAAAACCAGCAACAGCCCCAACTTCTGAAATCTGCTCATCATTAGCAAAAGATAAAGATGGAGAATTTAAAACTTTTCTTAATTTAGCCTCATTAACCTCAAAATCACCACGAATAAGAGTAATAACCAAAACACCCTCACTATTTACATAAAAAACAGCCTTACACAAAGCACTCTTTTCAATAGAAAGAAATGAAGCCAAATCTTCGATAGACTTAACATTAGGAGTATGAACCTTTTCCAAAGGAAGCTTATCAGACTTCTCAAAAACAATTCCAGAAGTTGCAATCTCTCGATTTGCCCTATATTGACCATCAGGAGAAACAAAAATAGTATCCTCTCCGCAATCTGCTACAGCCATAAATTCGTGAGAAATAGCACCACCCATCATACCAGAATCTGACTCAATAGATAAACACTCAGAAAGCCCTACCCTTTTAAAAATATTTTCATAAGCCTTATGAACCCTCTTATAGTAAGCATCTAAACAATCCTGATTTTCATGAAAAGAGTAAGCATCTTTCATAGTAAATTCTCTAACCCTAATCAAACCAGCACGAGGCCTAGCCTCATCTCGATATTTAGTCTGAATCTGAAAAACCATAACAGGAAGTTGCTTATAAGAATTAATCTCAGTCCTAGCCAAATGAACAACAGCCTCCTCATGAGTCATAGCCAAAAGCATAGGCTTATCATTTCTATCCTTAAAACGCAAAAGCTCATCACCAACAGAAACACTACGACCACTCTCATCCCAAAGCTCCATAGGAAGAACAACAGGCATCAAAATCTCTTGCCCATCAATCTTAGCCATCTCATCACGAACAATAGCCTCAATCTTATCAACAACCCTCTTAGCTAAAGGCAAAAGAGAATAAACACCAGCAGAAACAGGCCTAACATAAGCCCCACGAATCATAAAAATATGACTAACAGTCTGTGCATCCCTAGGAGTCTCCTTAATCCTCTGACCAACTAATTTAGATAACCTCATAAAAAACCTCAAAACATAATAACCAAACAAATAAAAAAATTCAATCGATAACTTTTAAACTTAATAAAAAAATCCCTTTGAGAGCAAATAAAGAGAATAACATTCAAAATAAATTTTAATAGGGCATTCCCAGTTTTTAGAAAAAAACTGGTCAGGTGCTCTGCTAAATCTTTGCTTTTTAATTGAAGAAACAAAGCACTGTTTCTTCTCCCGTCGAAAAGTGCTTCTTCTAAATTACAAAAAAGCAAAGGATACCGCTGACGCCCCTTAATGCACAAGAAAAAGTTTTTACAAAACTTTTCTTGATATTTAATAATCTTAATCTAAAGCTTTTCAACCTCTTCTACAGATAATCCAGTGCATTTAGCAATTGTTGAAATATCAATACCATTTTTTTTAAAGGCTTTCGCTGTCTTTTGTTTTTCTTCTAATCTTCCAATAGAGATACCTTCTTCTTTTCCAATGGCTCTACTTTCAGCTCTTTGAATGGCTATATCATCTTCATAACAGTATTCACCTACCAACATATTCTCTACCTCCCTGGATTTTCTATCAAGATATTCTGGTAAAATACCTTGTTCTATACTATATAATATCGCATTTTGTAAGCCTTTTCTACTATCTTTTTTGATAAATTTTTTAGCTATTTCTACAAACTGACTATACTGTTTTAATGGTTTACACTTTTCTAGTAGAGGATTATTTTTTGTTTTATTAATATTGTAAACTTCAACAACTAACTCAAGACTTATATCGTTTATTTTCTCTTTATAAGCATCTGATAGCTTCAATGTTTTATGGACAGGATAATCTTCATCACCATTATATATAACAAAGAATTTAGGTGTTGCAATGTTAATAAGTTTTCTAGCATATTTATCTCTTTTGTCATAGAGTCTTTCATAAATCCTAGCAACATATTCTAAAAATCTAAGGGGCATATTTTCGTTTATAGTTGATTGATGTTCTGAAAGAACTATTACTCTATCTTCAACTAGAAAAGATATGTCATTTCTTAAACTCATATACATTACTTGATCAAGGCGATTATCTTGTATCTTTGATTCATCTGTTAAGTTCGTATCAAATAGAGCATTATATAGCGATAAAAAGTTTTTTTTGCCATTTATGTCTTGGCTAAATAAATCTACAAAAACTGTATCTTTGTAAAAACGATTTTCGTTAGTATTGTTCTCCATTTTTTCCTCCTACTATATCTCACTAAAAAAAATGAAAAAAAATTGAAATTGCTATATATCAATTCAACAAAGACTCAAGGTTGACAGACTGTCCCTTTTTTTTATAATTAAAATGTTTTAAAAGGATTTTTTATGACTTACTCAAAAGAAGATAGAATCAATAAATATACAACATTTGAAACATACGAATCAGAAAATAAACAAATTTCGATTAAAGCAAAAAAAATAAAACTATAAATAAAATATCAACGGAGGTCAAGAAAATGGAATTACAAGAAAGAGTAAAAGAACTTTTAAACTTTTTAAATTCAGGACTCTATGGAAGAGAAGAAGCAATAAGGTTAGCACTTTTATCAGTTGTATCAGGAGAAAGTCTATTTTTATTAGGCCCTCCAGGAACAGCAAAAAGTATGATAGCAAGAAGATTAAAATCAATTTTTAAAACAGAAAAAAATACTAAATATTTTGAATACCTATTAAATGAATTTAGCACACCAGATGAAATTTTTGGACCAGTTTCACTGAAAGCACTAGAAGAAGATAAATACCAAAGAAAAACAGAAGGCTTTTTACCAGAAGCTGATATTGCATTTCTTGATGAAATTTGGAAAGCTGGACCCGCAATATTAAATACTCTCTTAACGATTGTTAATGAAAGAAAATTTCACAATGGTAGCGAAGTAAAAAAATGTCCCTTAAAATCTTTAGTTGCTGCATCTAACGAGCTACCTGCTAAAAACAAAGGATTAGAAGCCTTATGGGATAGATTTGTATTTAGAGTTTTAGTTGACCCAATTGATAATGAAGAAGAATTTTTTAAAATGATAAAAAAAGGTCAAAATTCAGAAAAAGAATTTACAACAAAATCTGAAGCATTACAAGAGGCTTTAATCTCTGTTGAAGAATTAAAATTAATACAAAATAATATTGATAAAATTGAAATACCTGAACAAATTGAAAATTTTATATCTGCAATAAGAAAAGATTTACAACTTAAAAACGAAGAAGAAAATAGAGAAGATGATGAAAAATATTATATCTCTGATAGAAGATGGAAAAAGATAGTTCACATTTTAAGAACTTCTGCATATCTAAATGGAAGAAAAGAAGTTGACATTTTAGATGCAAGTATAATTGAAAACTGTATTTGGAGTACTCAAAAACAGAGAGAAGAAGTAAAAACAACTTTAGAAAAACTGATAAAAGAGGAAAATTTAGAAGTAAAAACTTCCATCAATGATATAGCAAAACAAATAAATAACTTTAAAGATAAAATAAATAAAACTTGGTATAAAGAAGAAATAATTAAAGCTAAACCAGCTGCTCCTATTATTCATAACATACAAGGTAAAGATTGTTACAAATATACTCTTCGACCTAATAAAAATAGGGATATATACATAGAAGTTAAACCTTATGACTCTTATTATAAGGATAGATACTATGCTTATATTAAAGATAATAATTCATATGAAGAAAGAAGAATTTTTAGAGTTAAATTTTCAAAAGACAAAAGAACTGTTACAATAGATACAGAGAAATTTAATCTTGAATGGTCAAAAGCAACAAAAAAAGGAATTAAATATATTAAAGATGAAAGTATCTTTAATAATCCCAACAAATATGCAACAATTAAAGAAAAATTTGATAATCAAGAATATAAACCAATTTATTATAATATTAAACAAGAAATATTATATACTAAAAGATATAAAGCAGAAATGGAGGCTCAATTTAGGAGTAATCAATTTATAGATCAAAGATATACTGATATTATTCTATCTAACATTGACTTAGCAATAGAAGAGCTAGAGAATGCTAAAATAGAACTAAATAAAGAAAAAAATAGATATGAAAAATAAAATATCTGAAAGATCAAAAAATGCTACTATTAGAGCTATTAATGCAATAAAAAGTATATCAACTGAATATTCAAAGATTTCTAATAATTCTTCTTTAAAAGAAAAAGATATACTATTTTTTCAGAATAATATTTATTATATGGTAGAAAACTTAAAAAGAGTTAATTGCAAAAGACTTTTTCAAGATTTTAATTTCTTTATTGAGGCTAGAAATTGTATAGCCCCCTCTAAAAGAAAAGATAATAAAATAAGTTTTGAAAATATTATTTATGATATTTATTCCAAATTACCACAATTAAAAAAAGAATTAGAAATTAATCTTAAAAGAGCTAATAGTCAAAATGGAAATGCAAGACAATTTGAAAAATTTGGCTCTAATGAGATTGCTCCAGAATTTGAAAGAAAACAAACTATTGGAGCTATTGAAGATAAACTAAACCCTAATCTATCCATAGAAGAACAACTTGATTTTCCTGAAGATGAATATTTAAAACAGGCAGAAAAAATATTAGAATCTGAAATAGAGGAAAATGAAAAATTACTTGATTACGCTAAAAACAGAGATGGACTTAGTGATTCAATATTGGGGGATATTTCAGAATGGCTATTAAAAACTAAGAGTAAAATAGCTAATTCTAATCCTTTTTTAGAAGAAGAATTTTTTATAGGAAATAGTCTATCTTTTTCTAGTAATGATTTTAATTTAGAAAAAATAGAGAATTTAGATGAAGAATATAATTTTCTTCCTTCTGTTAATCCTGAAACTAGAAGAAGCATAGAAGAATCGTCTGTTGATTTTGATTTTTACAAGAAAGAGTTAGAAAAAGAAGTAAAACCCAAGCCAGATAAAAACAGAGAAGAACTTTCAAATCTTCAAAAAGAAAAGAAAAAACAAAAAGAAATTTTATTAAGAAATCTCAAAAAAGATATTGAAAAATCATATATTGAGAGAAAAACAAAATGGGAAATGGAGCAAATTGATAAGGAGAGAAAAAAATTTATAAAAGAGTTATATGAAAAAATTGCTAGATTTAAAAAATTAGAAAATATTATTTCTCCATTTATCAATGATTTTGGTAGATTGTGGGGATTAGCAAATACACCCTTTAATGATAGTGGATTTGAGCTTCTAAACGAATATTCAGATATTTTAGAAAATGATGAATTTTTAACTGAATTAGCAAAACTTTTAGGAAGACAAGACAATGAGCAAAGTCTTTTTGAAAAAGAGTTACGAGATAAAGTAGAAATTAGCACAGAGTATGAAACAAAACCTGCTTATCGTGGAGAAATTAGTGGACTTAAATTATCTAATGATTTAGCTTCTGTTATACCATCAGAATTAGCTCTTTATAAAAACCCTAAAACAAAAAAGTACTTTATGCTTAAATTTGCGCAAAAACAACTACTTTCTTATTCCTACGAAAGAGATTACCCTCTATCAGTAGAAAAGACAAATCAAGAAGAAGTTGAAATAGAAAAAACAGAAAAAGAAGAAAAAGGACCTATTTTAATGTGTATAGACACAAGTGGCTCAATGATTGGTGCTCCTGAAAGAATTGCAAAAACAGTAGCCTTTGCTCTTACCAAGATTGCACTTCAAGATGAAAGAAAGTGTTATTTAATATCTTTTTCTACTGGAATTGAAACATTAGATTTAAGTAGCTTTAAAGGAGCAAATGCCTTTTCTACTTTAATAACTTTTTTACGAAAAAGTTTTAATGGAGGAACTGATGCTGTTCCAGCTCTTACTGAATCAATAAAAATGCTTCAAAAGAAAGATTGGGAAAATTCTGATGTTTTAATGATTTCTGACTTTATTATGAATAGTTTACCAGAAGATATAGAAAATAAAATAAAAGCAGAACAAGAAAAAGATACCTACTTCTATAGTCTTGTGATTGGAGAAAGCTCTAATGAGAAAGCTTTAGAAGTTTTTGATGCAAATTGGAATTACAATCCTAGTGATAAAAAAGCTCAAAGAAAATTAGTTGAAGAATTAAATATCATTAGAGAACATAAATTAAAAGATAAAAAATCAGAAATAGTTTTATAGCCCTACCATTGTTTATACAAAATAGAGTTATAGATTTAAAAATCTCCTTCCAGGAGATTTTGAGTTTTTTCTGAAAAAGGGATTGTAGTGGTATCCTCTGCTTTTCTTTTATTTTCAGAAGCTTGGGGTGATAACCACAAGCTCAAATGTTTGAAGAGGAAAAGCAGAGATACAAGCGGAAAGCCCGGTCAGGAGGAAATTTATTTTCCTCCTGATTTTCCCAAATAAGAAAGACCACAATGCTTATAGATTTTTTTGATTAAAAAATTAGAGTTTGCCCATTAACTAAAAATTCTTCTTATGATATATTGAGGCGAGAGGAATTATATGCAAAAAATTATTTATACTATTACAGATGAAGCTCCAGCTCTGGCTACAGCTTCTTTTTTACCAGTTGTAGAAAAATTTCTAGCTAAAGCTGATATAGTTGTTGAAAAAAAAGATATATCACTTGCTAGTAGGGTTATATCTAGGTTTTCAGATTATATAAAAAAGGATTTGGTTGAAGAAGATGCCTTGGCTATTCTTGGTGAAATTGTAAAACAAGATGAAGCAAATGTTATTAAACTTCCAAATATTAGTGCGTCTGTGCCTCAATTAAAGGCTACAATTTCAGAACTTCAAGCAAAGGGCTACTCTGTTCCAGATTATCCAGAAAAAGCTAATAATGAAGAAGAGGAAAAAATAAAGGCGATTTATGATGCTATAAAAGGAAGTGCTGTAAATCCTGTTATAAGAGAGGGCAACTCAGATAGAAGAGCTCCCCGATCTGTAAAAATATTTGCAAAGAAGCATCCTCACTCTATGGGTGAGTGGACAAAAGAGAGTAAGTCTCATGTTTCAAGTATGGAAGATGGAGATTTCTACAGCAATGAGAAATCTATGGTCTTTGATCATAAAGGATATATGAAAATAGTTTTTGTATCTAAAAATGGAGAAGAAACTGTTTTAAGAGAGAAGATAAATCTCCTTGAGGGAGAAATTATAGATGCATCTGTATTAGAAAAAGATAAGCTTGTAAAATTCTACCAAGAACAAATAGAAGATGCAAAAAACAGAGGTGTTCTTTTATCTCTACATATGAAAGCAACTATGATGAAAGTTTCTGACCCTATTATTTTTGGGCATATGGTAAAAACTTTTTATCATACTGTTTTTGAAAAATACTCTGAACTTTTTGAAGAAATTGGAGTCAATGCAAATAATGGTTTAGGAGATATTCTTTCCAAAATAAAAGGGTTAAAAGAAGAAAAAGAAATTTTAGAAGCAATAGAAGATTGTTATAAGAATGCTCCAGAGATTGCAATGGTAAATTCTGATAAGGGAATAACTAATTTTAATGTTCCTAGTGATGTTATAATAGATGCCTCTATGCCTGCAGCGATTAGAAATTCTGGTAAAATGTGGGGGCCTGATGGAAAACTTAAAGATACAAAATTTATTATTCCAGATAAGAGTTATGCAGGAGTTTACCAAACTACAATAGATTTCTGTAAAGAAAATGGAGCTTTTAATCCTAGTGTAATGGGCAGTGTTTCAAATATTGGACTTATGGCACAAAAAGCTGAAGAGTATGGCTCTCACGACAAGACTTTCGAAATTCAAGATGACGGAAAAGTTATTGTATTAGATGATAAAAACAAAACTCTTTTTAATGTTAAAGTAAAAAAAGGTGATATTTTTAGAATGTGCCAAGCAAAGGACATTCCAATTAAAAACTGGGTAGAGCTTGCTGTAAAGAGAGCAGAAATTACAAAAACACCAACAATTTTTTGGCTTGATGAAAATAGAGCTCACGACAGAGAGTTAATAAAAAAAGTAAAACTATACTTAAAAGAGTTTGACACATCAGATTTAGATATTGAAATACTTTCTCCAATTGAAGCTACAAAAAAATCTTTAGAAATTATTAAAAAAGGAAAAAATTGTATATCTGTTACTGGTAATGTTTTAAGAGACTATTTAACAGACCTATTTCCAATATTAGAACTAGGAACAAGTGCAAAGATGTTATCAATTGTTCCTCTATTAAATGGAGGAAGACTTTTTGAAACTGGTGCTGGTGGTTCAGCCCCTAAACATGTTCAACAACTAATAGAAGAGAACCATCTAAGGTGGGACTCTTTAGGTGAATTTTTAGCACTTGTTGTTTCTTTAGAACATTTAGCATCAAAATATAATAACAAGAAAGCTCTTATTTTAAGCCAAACTTTAGATAGAGCAATAGAAAAACTTTTAGGAACAAATAAGTCTCCATCCAGAAAAGTTGGTGAAATAGATAATAGAGGAAGCCACTTTTGTCTTACTCTATACTGGGCTATAGAATTAGCTAAACAGACTGATGATATAAAGTTGGCAGAAGAGTTTAAACCTTTTGCAAAAAATTTAAATGAGTCAAGAGAAAAGATAGCAAAAGAACTTTTAAAAGTCCAAGGAAAAAGTGTAAATTTAAAAGGATACTATAAGCTAAATCCAAAAGATACTGAAAAAATTATGAGACCTAGTAAAACTTTTAATGACATTTTGGATAATAATTTATAATACAGTTTTAAAAGTTTATTTTACAACACAATCTCTTAAAACTTTTTCAAAGGACTCTTTGTTTTTTTCATCACACGATTTTAGGATAATTTCTATTTTTTTCTTTAGAATTAAATGTTGTGAATCTTTTATTTCAACTTGAAATTGTTCAATGTAAGATTTTGAATTTTTCTCAAGATAAAAAGAGACATAATAGGGTGCTATTTGTTGTTTATTTTCTAACTTCCATATATTAGCACTATTATCGGTAGATTCTAATATATTTTCTTCAATTAATTTATTAAAAACACAATCAGCACTTAAATATTTGAACAAATTTATGCCCTCTCTTCATATAATATTTCAGGAGTATATTTTTTATAAGTTTGAAAAACTTTTTTTAAATTTTTATCAATTCTAAAAGCTTCTTGTTCTGCTTTTTTCATAATTATTTCTTCCATTTTATTTTCAACAAGTCTTTCAATAGTATTATCTATTCTTTGCTCAATACAATTTCCAATATCCTTTTTATTTTTAGCCGCTATAAATTCAATTTCACGATAAATAGACCAATACTCTTCCATACAATTTTCAGAAGCTTTTTCTATTAATTCCTCATAACCACGACCTTTATCAAAGACAGTTTGCATATATTTAATTGTTGAAGTTGCTAATTCTACAATAGCACCTTCTTTTGTATTACTCTCCACAAAAAGCTGAAATTCTAAACCAATAGCTTGATAACATCCATCAATTTTATTAACTACAAAATGTAAATGAGGGATATTAAAATCTTCAGAAAAATTCTTATACATTAATTTCCCAGCACCAATAAAATTTAAACTTTCTAACAATTGCAAACCTCCCCTTGAGACAATTATAATTATAGAATATTTATAATCTATTGTAAAGGTTAAAAATATCTATTTTATTTTTATTGTTACAAAAATTTAAAATTATGGATAAAAATAGATTATAATTTCGCGTTAAGGCGGAGGCGGAAATCCTTTGCTTTTTTTAATATATCAAGAGATTTAGGCGATAGCCTAAATTTTGTTTTTAGAATAGAAAAGCAAAGATTGAGAGCCGGAGACTGACCCTAGCTCAACTTTGAGCTAGGGGAACGCCCATAAAATATAAATTATTTATCACTCATTTATTTACAGAATGAATTAAATTTGATAGGTTGGGTTTAGGAGTTTTGTATGAATTTTGCGGATAAAATGAAGAGTATTGCAATTGAGAAAAGTAAGAGATTGGTATTGCCAGAAGGGACAGAGTTAAGAACTATAGAAGCTGCTTCTCTAATTTTGAAAGAGAAAATTGCTAAAGAAGTTTTTTTGGTTGGCGACAAAGAGGAAATTTCAAATATTGCTAGTAAAAATAATTTAGATATTTCTGGGGTTTCAATTGTAAATCCTTTGGAATCTGAAAAGATAGACGAGTATGCAAATGAGTATTATGAGCTTAGAAAAGCTAAGGGCTTGTCTTTGGAAGAGGCAAAAGAACAAATTTTAGAGCCTCTTAAATGGGGTTGTATGATGGTTAGACTTTCTGATGCAGATGCAATGGTTGCTGGAGCTAAAAATTCTACTGGAAAAGTTTTAATTTCTTCTTTTCAGATTATAAAGACTGCTCCAAATGTGAAAAAGGCATCTTCTTGTTTTGTTATGTCTCTTGATAATAAAAAATGGGGTGTTGATGGAAATTTAATTTTTGCAGATTGTGCAACAATTCCTAATCCAGATGCAGAGACTTTGGCCGAAATTGCTATTGCTTCTGCAAAATCTTGTAAGACTTTTTTGAATAAAGAGGCTAAAGTTGCTCTACTCTCTTTTTCAACTAAGGGTTCTGCAAAACACGAAAATGTTGAAAAGGTTCAAGAGGCATTTACTTTGGTAAAAGCTAAAGCTCCAGAGTTGCAAATTGAAGGGGAACTACAGGCTGATGCAGCTTTAATTGATACTGTTGCAGCAAAAAAAGCTCCTGGCTCAAATGTTGCAGGGAAAGCAAATGTATTGGTTTTCCCAGATTTACAATCTGGAAATATTGGTTACAAGCTTGTTGAAAGGTTGGCTGGAGCTAATGCTTATGGACCAATTCTTCAAGGTTTTGCTAAACCTGTTTCTGATTTATCAAGGGGTTGCTCTGTTGATGATATTGTTGTAACTTCTGCAATTACTCTTGCTCAAGTGGAGGATTAAAGTGAATATTGTTATTGTTGGATATGGACGAATGGGTAAAGAGATAGAAGCTATAGCCTTAAATCGTGGTCATAATATAATTTCTAGAGTTGACAATGCAGAAGGTGTTGGAGATTCAACAGAGCTTTCAAAAGAGATACTAGATAAAGCTGATGTTGTAATTGAGTTTGCCCTACCTAAAGGTATCAAAAACAATTGCAAACTTTATGCAGAAACTAAAACTCCTGTAGTTATTGGAACAACTGGTTGGGATAAAAAAAGAGATGAAATTAAAAACCTTTTTTTAAAAGAGGACGCAACTGCTATTTGGGGTTCTAACTTTTCAGTGGGAGCTCACCTTATGTTTAGACTTACAGAGAAGGCTGCAAAACTTATAAATGGGACTGATGATTATGATATTATGGTTACAGAATATCACCATAAATTCAAAAAAGACTCTCCATCTGGAACAGCAATTACTATAGCAGAAAAAATTATTGCTAACAACAATAAAAAAGATACTATTATGCCTGAAAAACTGGATAGACAGATAAAAGAGAATGAACTTCATATTGCTTCTGTCAGAGGTGGAAATATTCCTGGTATTCATACTGTAACTTTAGATGGATTATTTGACTCTATAGAGATTTCTCATACTGCAAGAAGTAGAGGAGGTTTTGCTCTTGGAGCTGTTCTTGCAGCAGAGTGGGTAAAAGATAAAAAAGGATTTTTTAGTGTTGATGATTTTATCAACGAAATTCTTTAAATTTATACCTTAATTTAAGGTATTCTAAAATTATTTTTTAGAAGGAGAAAATTATGAAAAAACTTCAAGGTGCAATTACAGCTTTAGTAACACCATTTAATAAAGATGAATCTATAGACTATGGTGCTTTAAGAGCTTTAGTAGATTTTCAGATTGATCAAGGAATTACTGCTCTACTTCCAATGGGAACAACTGGAGAAAGTCCAACTGTTACACACGAAGAGCATAATGAAATTATAAAAGTTGTTGCAGAACAATCAAAGGGAAGAGTTCCAATAATCGCAGGAACTGGTTCTAACTGCACAGAAGAAGCAATACGAATAACAAAAAGTGCAATAGACAATGGTGCAAACTACTCACTTCAAGTTACTCCATACTACAACAAACCAAATCAAGTTGGGATTTTTAAACACTTTGAAGATATTGCTAAAAATTGTGATATTCCAATTATCTTGTACAATATTGCAGGAAGAAGTGGTGTAAATATTGAAACAGACACTGTAATTAAATTATCAAAAATTGATAATATTGTTGGAGTAAAAGAGGCTTCTGGCTCTGTATCTCAAGCAATAGATGTTATTGTTGCTACTGATGATGATTTTGCACTATATTCTGGAGATGATGGACTAACTCTTCCAATTATAACTATGGGAGGAGATGGTGTTATCTCTGTTGCAAGTAATATTATTCCAGCAAAAATGGAAGAGTTAGCACAACTTGCTCTAAAGGGAGAAATAGCGGAGGCTAGAGCTTTAAATGCCTCTCTAAATAGTTTCTTCCATAACATTTTTATTGATACAAATCCTATTCCAATAAAATATGCTATGGCTAGAGCAAACTTTTTTGAAGAAGTTTATAGACTACCAATGAGTCCAATGACAGATGAAAATAAGAGAATACTAGATAAAGATCTAAAAGCTCTAGGTTTAATCTAAAAAGTGTTAGGCATACGGAGGATAAAAATAAATTCTTCAGAATTTATTTTTAGTATTTTATGCTTGCAAACTGCTAGCATAAAATACCGTAGGCTTCGCCTTAAGTCCGTAGTTCGCCGACCCTCGCATTTGCTATCACCTAAACAAATCTAAATATGCGAGGGGAACACCCAAATAAAAATATTTAAACTAACTAATAGGAATCTTAATGTAGTTTAACCCTTGAAAAACTTTTCTATTACATTTCAAACCATTTACAGTGTAAATATCATATTTTTTAGAGACCTTTATATATAAAAACCCAGGCAACTTATTTTTATCATCAATTTTATACTCTAACTCTTCACCCTTTGCTATGAGGTGAATAACTTCAGAACAAGCAAAAATATGTGTAGTAGAGCCTGCTGGAGCATATTCTCTGTTAGAGATATGAACAAGTGTCATAGAATTAAAAGCGTTTAAATCAACTTTATCGCCTCTCTTTAAAAATTCATCTTTTTCACAATGGTAATAGTATTGATTTTGAAAATCTACATCCACAACAAATTGCTCACTACTTAAATTAGCAATAAAAGAATACTCAATCTGACCAATAAAAAACTTTATTTTCAAAATACCATTTTCTAAATCCAACTTTTCAATCTTCTTCTCTCGCATAGGAAATTGCTTCTTATAAAAATTTAAAACATCATTATCAAAGCCATCTATATTTCCAGAAAAAATAAGGACAGAAGAGAGAATGTTCTTTATTTTACAAAGAGTAAATCCTTGACTTTGTCGCAATGCACCAACAACTCCCTTATTCAAAACTTCTATAATTTTTTCACTGTTATTTTTGTTTTTTGAAGCAACATCACTTTTAGAAAATTCTATAGACTTATCACCAAAATCTAAAATGTGAGAAGCTACGAGAAAACCATTTGTATCGATAAAATTCTCTGTAACAAGATTTTTTATATCATCAACATAAGATTCTACTCTATTTGATTTAGATTTATTATAAGACCAGATTTTACCAGAATAACTAGAAATAACCCCAACATCAGCAACACCAAAAAGTGCAGAAACAGGAGAGTCATTTACAAAAACTAAATTTTCACCAGCAAGCCTATTTAAAAGCTTTAAACCAAAATTAAGAACACCACCATTTGGAATTGCCTTAAAATAGTTCTCTCTAAAAATATCTATATTTTCCAAATATACTGCATCAAATTTCCACAAAGAAAAAATAACATCAAATAACTTCTCCAAATGCTTAACAACTTCTGGATTATAAATATTTAAAAGATAAACTTTCTGCTTATACTTTTCACAGTAAACTGAAATTAATCTATCTTTCTTATCAACCAAAAGCCAATCAGTTTTAGTTCTAAAAATTTTAGAGCCATAAGAAACTACAAAAGGAGAAAAAGACAAAACAGACTTCATTCCTCTTTTAGAAATCTCAGTTGTAATATTTGAAAACAGCTCTTTCAAACTACCCTTGGCAGCAAACCAATCTCCTAACTCCTTCTCCCAGCCACTATTAACAATGAAAAAATCTGTATGCACAGATTTTTGCGATAGAGCCTCAACACTCCTTAACAAAGCCGTTCCACCATCCAAAACATTAGAAGACAACTTTTCTGAAACCCAACAAGAAATAGGATACTTTGGCAAATAAACTCTATTGTGAACCGCAGGCATCAAAGAAAAATAACTACCAGCAACACTATCTATAGCACCATCATAAATAACAAAATCAAAAATTGTGCAAGCATATTTAAAACGAATATCAGAGCAATCCTTCTCAACACGAACACCCTTCTCTTCCCACAAAAATTTAGAAAATCCAAATTCTTCTGAAACCGAGCCAAAAAAAAGAATACTCTCTCCAATCTTTTTATAAGTAAAAGTTGTGCTACAATTATCAGAACTCCCCTTCTTCCTAAAATTAAAAAAATCTAAAAACCGCCCAAAATTAGACCTCTCCAAATTAGATAAAGAAGTCTCATAAGATTTAAAATTCGAAGAAAAACCATTAATAAAAATCCTATCACCCTTTTCACTCTTCTGCTCAACAAAAATCGAAATCTTCTTTACTACAAGCTCCTCTTCAGGAATAAAAACAACACGAACCCTCTTCCCCAAAGCCGTCTGCGTAACATAACACTTCAACACAAAAAGCGAATTATCAATATCCATATTAGGATGAAAAAAAAACTTCCTCTTAAACAAGCCCTTCTTAATAACAATATTTCCAATCAACATATCAAAAAACATTATACACATATTTTAAATTTTTTCCTGGGAAAATTTTGGAAAAATAAAATTTTTCCAAAACCGCGCTTTCCGTTTGTATCTCTGCTTTTCCTCTTCAAAATAAAAAGTTGTGGCTATCGCCCCAACAAGTCTAAAAAAAAGAAAAGCAGAGGATACCACTTCAATCGCTTTTTCAAAAAGAAGAAAACTCTAATGTTGCAATCCTGTTGTAAAAAATAGAAATATTCTATATATTTTCAAAAGAGGAATTTTATGTTTAAAAATTTGAATGAAATATACAAAGATGAAAAAATATCTATTAAGAAAAAAATAGTTTTTTTGGCTTTAATAAATATAGTTGTAATAGCTCTAATGATACCATTTAGTGTAATAGATTTTATGCTAAAAAGTTATATTGAAACATTAGAAAACATAGCATTACTAAGTGTTATGATTATTTCTTTAGTCCTTCTGAATAAAAAACACTATATCACTGCATCTACAATAACCATCATTGCGGCGGATATATTTCTTATTTTAGTAAGTATTGTTCACAATTCAGAAGGTTTTACAAGTAATCATATAATACTTTATAGAGTATATTTCTATTTACTAATACCTATTCTTATTGCAGGACTACTAGGAGAAAAAACATCTCAATTAATTATAATTATAATATCAAATACTATAATACTTATATCTTATTCAATATTTATAATAATTCCAAAAGCAGGAGACTCAATAGGAACAAAAGAAGTTACAGATATTATAGTAGAATCCATAGTAATATATTTAATGGGAGCCGGTTTTGTATATATTTTCCATATTCTAACAAAAAAAATAATAAATGAAATAACTAAAGAACTAGAACTAAATAAAAAATACATAAAACACTCAAATAATATAATTAATAAACTAATTGATACAATGGATATTGGTGAAAAATTAAATCAACAAATTACAGTATCATCTATGCAGATTGAAAATATTACAGATAAATCTATGAAAATAAAAGAACAAACATTAAAACTTAATCAACAAATGAATGAATCTTCCATAGCAACAGAAAATAATGATGTAAACATAGAAGATTTAGAAAATAACACAAGATCTCAAAGTGTTGCTATCACTGAATCATCTGCTGCAGTAACAGAGATGGTTCAATCTATTGAAAATGCTTATAATATTGCAGAGAAAAAAGCTGAAATAGTAGAAAAATTAATTGATTTATCTAATGAAAGTCAACAAAATTTAAGAGATACTGGAAAACTATTTTCTTCAATAACAGGAAGTGTTGATACTATTATAGAAATATCAAATATAATCGATGATATTGCATCCCAAACAAACCTTTTAGCAATGAATGCAGCAATTGAAGCTGCACATGCAGGAGAAGCTGGAAAAGGTTTTGCAGTTGTAGCAGAAGAAATTAGAAAAATGGCAGAAAGTTCTGCAGAAAATGCTAAAAATATTACAAATGAAATATCACCTATTATAGAATCTATAAAAAATACAAGTCAATCTGTTAAATATACAACCAAATCTGTAGAACAAATAAGTGATGAAATCTCTACAGTAATTTTAGCTTTTAAAGAAATTGCATCAAGTATGAAAGAATTAAAAGTGGGTAGTAATGAAATATTAAACTTAATAAATGATTTAAACAAAATATCATCTTCTGTTGCAGATGATGTTGATAAAATAAAATCATCTCAAAACATATTAAAAAGTGGTATATTAGAGGTAAATTCTATATCTGAAGAAACTGTAGAAAATACATCTAGAATTATATTAAACCTACAAGAAATAACTGAAACGAATAGTGCTATAGAAAATTTATATGATGAACTTACAAAAGAGCTAGAAAAAACTAAAAATCTTGGAGAAGAGGAGAAAGAGTAAATTTATTGATAGATAACCAATTTCACAGAACACAACTTCTTTTAGGAGAAGAAAAATTAGAAAAACTAAAAAATATAAAAGTTACTATTGTAGGAATAGGTGCCGTTGGTGGATTTGCACTAGAAGCACTCGTTCGCTCTGGTATCCAAAATTTAAGAATAATAGATTTTGACACCATAGAAAAATCAAATATTAACAGACAGATAAATGCTCTACACTCAAATATAGGAGATAAAAAAATAAAAGAAGCAAAAAGAAGAGCATTAGATATAAATCCCAATTGTAATATTGAAGCTTTAGACCTATTTGTAAATAATGAAACTATTGATGAAGCTTTAAATAATAATCCAGACTATGTTATAGATGCAATAGACTCTCTAAATCCCAAAGTAACACTAATAGAAGCTTGTGTAAAAAGAGAGATAAAAATATTCTCATCAATGGGGGCTGCCTTAAAAACAGATCCAACAAAAATAGAAATATCAGACATATCAAAAACATATAACTGCACTTTAGCCAAAATCGTAAGAAAAAGATTACATAGAAGAGATATAAAAACAGGTTTTACTTGTGTTTTCTCATCTGAAAAAAGCTTTCAAAGATCTTTTGACAATAATGGTAACTACAATAACAAAGAAGAGTTATCAAGAAACACATTAGGAAGCCTGACTACAATTCCTGCAATATTTGGTCTAATTCTAGCAAACTGTATAATAACAGATAAAAATATATAACACTACTTCAACCTTGACAATCTAAAAAGTTGACATCCATGAGAATTTATATCACAAGTTATCTCTTTGGAAATAGCACCTAAATCTTGTTGTCTCCAAACATCTCTAACTTTCCACTCTCCATATAGAGATAACTCCTCTAAAGAAATATAAGCAGACTTATCTATAAAACTGTGATTAAAAAAGGCAAGTGCAAAATCTCCCCCATCAAGTTTTTTTAAAAGTATTTCTATTCCACCTCTCTTTTTAAAGTGTTTAGGTTGAGAACATAAAACATCTTGATCTATATCTATAAGTTCAGAATTTGTAACAAGTCCAAGAGTAAAACTATCCATAGACTCAATATCACAACTTAAAATAAGAGGAGCACTAAGCATAGACCAAAGTGTCATTTGTGAATATTGCTCATCAGCACTAAGTTTAGATTTTTTAAACTCTTTTACATAACTATTAGGAACACCTATATTACCTATCTGTAACATATCTAAATCATTAAAATGTCCCGGACTTGAAAACTTATACCACTTCTGTTGATTAAAACCAATATTTTTTATAGAAAACCAAGTATCTCTAATATCTCCTGTAACTCGCCATAAATTAGAATACTTTGAAAGTTCTTCTGCATTTTCAAAAGGTGCAGAATTTGATAAACTTAAAACAATATCTCTATTTGCCTTCTTCAAATCTTTAAAAATTCTCTTTGTTGTTTCAACATCATTAGGCTTCCAATCCATCTTTACATAATCAATACCCCAATCTTGCCACTGGAAAACATCTCTATCATTAAACCAATACTGGCCAACAGAGTCTAAACCTAAAGTAAGAGACCCAGGATACCGTCCAAAAAATTGATTCTCTTGTAATCTATTCTCTTTGGGAATATAAAAATTTCTATAATCTCCTTCAGCATTAGAACAAGAACCACCAATAAAACCAGCATAAGAACCTTGCCAAGGTGTAGAGTAAATTCCAACTTTAAGACCCAAAGAGTGTATCTCATCACACATAGACTTAATATCAGTAAATCTGCTATTAGGTTGAATTGCATTATACTTACCACCTCTTTCTGCCTGCCAACAATCGTCAATATTTATAAAGCTCCATCCATAATCTGCCAAGTTCAACTTTTTCATAGCCCTAGCAATAGAAAGAATTTTTTCTTGACTAACCGATTCACTAAAACAGTACCAACTATTCCAACCCATAGGAGGAGTTAAACATATATCATCTCCAACTCTTATTAAAAGATCTCTTGAAGATTTACCATATCTATTTTTAGCAAATATTTGAACCTTATAATCTCCTTCCTTTAAAATTTTTCCTGTAATAATTCCTGTTTTAGAATTAATAATAACATTTTGAGGAAGATTTTCAGCCCAAAACTCAACTGGTCTCTCTCCACTAGCTGCACAATAAAAAAGTATGGGACTATTAGCTCTTACTCCAAAAACTTTAGGATGATTTAAACTAATCTCTTTTTTAGGAAAAGGAGTCAATCTTTCAGGCTCTTTTGTATTTTTATTAACAACACAAGAAAATAAAACTAAACTAAAAATTAAATATACAAAAACTCTCTTTTTCATAAATTATCAAACAACCAAGTAGAGAGATACCTCTCTCCTGTATCACAAGCAAAAGTTAATATATTTTTATTAACAACCTCTTTTCTACTAGCTAACTTAAAAACTCCAGCTAAATTTGCTCCAGAGGAAATTCCACAAAGGATTCCCTCATTTTTTGCTATATCTCTAGCAAACTTTCCAGCCTCTTCATCTGAAATCTTTATAACTTCATCAATAACACTTTCATCACAAATTTCAGGCACAAAACCTGCACCAATACCCTGAATTTTATGAGGTCCAGAAGCTTCTCCTGATAAAACTGCAGAAGTAGAAGGTTCAACAGCTACAACCTTTAAATTAGGCATATATTTTTTTAGCTCGCTTCCTACTCCACTTATTGTTCCACCTGTTCCAACTCCAACAACCAAATAGTCAAGATTTTCTCCAAAATCTTTCAATATCTCTTTAGCTGTAATCTTATGTGCATTAGGGTTTGCAGGATTATCAAACTGATTTGCTAATATTGAATTATCTAAACTATTAACTATCTCGCGAGCTTTATCTATGGAGCCTTTCATCCCTAAAGAACCATCTGTCAATATCAACTCTGCTCCAAGTGACTTTATAATTAACTGCCTTTCTCTACTCATAGTTTCTGGCATCACAATTATAGTCTTCAAACCCTTTAAAGACGCTAACATAGAAAGAGCAATACCTGTATTGCCACTAGTTGCTTCAACAACAGTTCCACCCTCTTTTAATTTTCCACTAGAAATTGCATCATCTAAAATAGAAAGAGCTACTCTATCTTTTATACTTCCCACAGGATTAAAATACTCTAATTTAGAAAAAATATTATTTCCACATCTTTTAGACAAAGAATTAATTTTAACTATGGGAGTATTTCCTATTAATTCAGAAACATCACTATAAATACCCATAAATATACAAAACCTCTTTTCTAAAAGATAATAACAAAAAAAATAAAAAAAAAAAAGAGTGGGCAACCCACTCTTTTTTTAAAAAAAATTTAAATATTAAAGACTAAAACTAATAACAACAGATCCATAACTATTCCAAGAACCACTGTTAGTATCTTTTGCACCAATATAAGTCATTCCAAAATTTAACATTTTATAACTATAATTAAATCCTGATTTAATACCTGCATAAATAGTGCTTAAAGGTCCTACATAACTATTTACTAAAAATGTTCCAGCTAATTGAGGAGTAAAATCTCCAACTTTACCTTTAAAACCAGCAGAAAATTCATTATAAGCGTAAGTTCCATTAGAATCAACATTGCTAATTAAAAGATCATATGCAAAAATATTTAAACCATACTTACTATTATCAACAGAATCAACTTCATTTAATAAATTATATCCTAATGTATATTCCCCTGTAAATTCCCAACCTTCTAAAGGTGTGCTATTTCTAGCATTCAAATACATAGAAAATTGTTGATATAATGACCAATAAAATCCAAAATCATATCCACCACCTAAAATAATAGCTGGAGAAAATCTATTTTCAACATTATTTGCAGCAGTTGCTACATTATTTGGTCTTAAATCATTTGCAATTCTATACTCAAGATCAAAAGCTATATCCATAATATTAGGAACAGCAAAGCTACTAGTTAAACCTAAATAAACTCTATTTCTACCTCTAAATGCAACTGTATCAGGATCTCCTGCAATAGCACTAGAAACATAATTTAATCTAGTATCAAATCTCTCTGCAATCCATGGAGTAATTGTAATATTATCAGCTACTGGAAGAGAAACTGACAATTTTGCCTTATTTTGAATAAATGTCATATCTCCATAAGAACTAACTGGAGCAGCATTCAACTTTCCATCTGTTGATTGAACCTCAACTATAGTCAAAAAAGAGAAATTAACATCTGGCTTAATCTCTTTAACTTCTTTAACTTCTTCTACCAAAACTTCATCTACATTCTCACTTTTTTCAACATTTTCTTGAGCAAAAACACCCAAAGAAACAATCAAAAATAAAACAAGAACAAATCCAAATCTTTTCATAAAAACCTTCCTTTTTTTTATATTATAAGCAGATTATATACCACAAAAAAAATAATGTCAAATAAAAGACAAAACTATTAACTTTACAAGCCAAATTTAACTGAAGCAGAACCTAAACTATACCAATTACTATCATTAGCTTTTTTAGCTCCAATATATGAAAGACCAAAAGAGACTTTCTTATATTTATAACTTAATCCCATTTTTAGACCTGCATAAATATCATCTACAGGCTTTCCTTTTAAACTATTTACAATAACCGCTGTAGCTAATTCAGGTTTAAATCCTTTTACTCGGCCTCTAAAACCTATAAAAAATTTATCATAAAGCTCAAAATTTTTATAATCATTAGTAGATGGCTTTTTAAATAAATTACCTAAAAAGAAATTATTTGCAAAAATGTCTAATCCATACTTCTTATTATCAACACTTTTAACTTCATTTAAAACATTATATGATAAATTAGCCATACTTGTAAATTGTAAACCACGAAGAGGATAAGTTGATCTTGCATCTAAAATAACTGAATTTCTAAACATAAACATCCAATTAAATCCAAAATTATACTTTCCATTAAACTTAAATGATGGAGAAAGTCTATGACTAACAGAATTAGGATTACTTGCTGTAATTTTAGGTCTTAAATCATTTTCTATTTTGTATTCTAAATCAAGAGAAATTTTCATTACTTTTGGAACTGTAAAAATATTTGTTAATCCTAAAAATATTCTATTTCTTCCTCTAAAAGTAATTCCATCAGGATCTCCTGTAGGCACAGACTTTGCATAACTTAAATGAGTTTCAAATCTTTCAATAGCCCAAGGCTTAACAGTGTAAAAATTATTTACCTTAAAAGCCATTCCTAAAGTTGCTCTATTTTCGATATAAGTCATAGCCCCAAAATTGCTAAGTGCATTTTTAGCAAGTTTTTCATTAGTACTAGCTAATTGAACATTATTATAAAAACTAAAATTAACTTTTGGCTTTATAAGTCCTGACTTTTGCAAATCTTTCTTTGACTCAACCTCGATACCATTACTAACCTTACTATCTTTATTTCCCTTATTTTCTTCACTAGACTCTGCAAAAAGCCCTAAGGAAACAAAAAAAAGTAATACCAACAACAAACCTCTTTTTTTCATAAAAAAACCTCGATAAATATATTTTAATTATTTAAATATTTTATAACAAAAATAATATTTTGTCAAAGCTTAAAAAAATAAACTCCAAATTCTCCCCCAAGGAGTTTTACAACTTTTCAAACTCAAATTCTCCCACAAGGATTTTTCCAACTTTTCAAACTCAAATTCTCCCCCAAGGAGTTTTCAAACTTCTCAACTCAAATTCTCCCACAAGCAGTTTTCCAACTTCTCAACACCAATTTTACCACAAGGAGATTTCAAACTTCTCAAACTCAAATTTTCCCGCAAGGAATTTTCCAACTTCTCAAACCAAAATTTCCCCACAAGAAGTTTTCAAACTTTTTCAATCTCAAATTCTCCCGCAAGAAGTTTTCCAACTTTTCAAACTCAAATTCTCCCACAAGCAGTTTTCAACTTCTCAACCCCAATTCTCCCGCGAGGATTTTTCCAACTTTTTAAACTCAAATTCTCCCACAAGGAGTTTTTCAACTGCTAAAACCAAAATTCTCCAGCAAGGATTTTTCCAACTTTTTAAACTCAAATTCTCTCACAAGGAGTTTTACAACTTTTCAAACTCAAATTCTCCTCCTAGCAGTTTTCCAACTTCTCAAACTCCAATTCTCCCGCAAGGAGATTTTCAACTTCTCAACCAAAATTCTCCCACAAGCAGTTTTACAACTTCTCAAACTCAAATTCTCCCCCAAAGAGTTTTACAACTTCTCAACCAAAATTCTCCCGCAAGGAGTTTTACAACTTCTCAAACCAAATTCTCCTCAAGGAGTTTTATAACTTCTCAACCCAAATTCTCATCCAAGGAGTTTTCCAACTTCTCAACCAAAATTCTCCCACAAGGAGTTTTCTAACTTCTCAACCAAAATTCTCCCACAAGGATTTTTCCAACTTCTCAACCTAAAATTCTCCCCCAAGAAGTTTTCCAACTTCTCAACCCCAAATTCTCCCCGAGGATTTTTCCAACTTCTCAACCTAAAATTCTCCCACAAGGAGTTTTCCAACTTTTCAACCCAAATTATACCCCAAGGAGTTTTTCAACTGCTCAAACTAAGATTTCCCCTCAAGGAATTTTCTACTTTTCAACTCAAATTTTTCCCCGAGGAGTTTTCCAACTTTTCAAACCAAATTTTCCCACAAGCAGTTTTCCAACTTTTCAAACTCAAATTCTCCACCAAGGAGTTTTACAACTTCCCACCCCCAATTTCAACCCCAAATTCTCCCCAAGGAGTTTTTCAAATTCTCAACTCAAATTCTCCCGCAAGGAGTTTTTTGGTCTTTTTTAGAACTAAAATTTTCCCACAAGGAGTTTTTGGTCTTTTTCAGAGCTCAAATTCTCCCGCAAGAAGTTTTACAACTTCTCAAACCCAAATTCTCCCGCAAGGAGTTTTCCAACTTTTTAAACTCAAATTTTCCCCCAAGGAGTTTTCCAACTTCTCAACTTAAAATTCTCCCCCAAGAAGTTTTCAAACTTTTTCAATCTCAAATTCTCCCACAAGGAGTTTTCCAACTTTTCAAACTCAAATTCTCCCACAAGCAGTTTTACAACTTTTCAATCTCAAATTCTCCTGCAAGAAGTTTTCCAACTTTTCAAACTCAAATTCTCCTGCAAGAAGTTTTCCAACTTCTCAACCAAAATTCTCCCACAAGCAGTTTTCCAACTTTTCAAACCCCAATTCTCATCCAAGGAGTTTTACAACTTCTCAAACCAAAATTCTCCCGAAATTCTCCCGCAAGGAGTTTTACAACTTTTAAAACAAAATTCTCCCACAAGGAGTTTTTCAACTTCTCAACCCAAATTCTCCTGCAAGCAGTTTTACAACTTTTCAATCTCAAATTCTCCCACAAGCAGTTTTCCAACTTCTCAACACCAATTTTACCACAAGCAGTTTTCCAGCTTTTTCAATCTCAAATTCTCCCACAAGCAGTTTTATAACTTCTCAACTCAAATTCTCCC
>PDWI01003025.1_pt1 | contig 24410 bp, 25 predicted proteins | sample 1430891 | NCBI WGS metagenome assembly PDWI01 (sample SAMN01162508, study PRJNA174530) | Oral metagenome, whole genome shotgun sequencing project. | biome: Marine environment; feature: Marine mammal; material: Swab sample of the gingival sulcus; isolation source: swab sample of gingival sulcus...
TGTCATTCTAAAAAGACGCACGTAGCTACTGCTATGCTTACTTTTTATAATTTCCAAAAATTCAAAAAGCAACTACGGCTTATGCGTAATCTTACACATGACTTAACACTGGATTTTTTTGGTTCGTTTTTTCATCAATGGAAAAAATGAACGGATGTAGTTAGAACACTATTAGTTTCAAATCTGAAAACTAAAATTCCTATCTCATATCTACCCCGCTCAATCGTGCTTAATTTATAGAAAGGGTTAAACACATACGAAAGAAGATTTAAACAAGCTGAAAAATCTGATGACTAACGCAGGTTAATTCTTTAATTCCAATAAGACCGGACAATGGTCAGAATGTTTGGCTTCTTGTAAGATTAAGGCACGTTCTATCCTGTCTTTAAGCGGGGTAGCTACCAAATAATAATCCAACCGCCAGCCTTTGTTCCGGGCTCTTGAATTCTGACGGTAACTCCACCAACTGTAAGTAACAGAATCAGGATGTAAATACCGGAAACTGTCTATAAAGCCGGAATTGATAAATTTGGTAAGCCATTCGCGTTCTACGGGTAAAAATCCAGATACATTTTTTAATCTTACCGGATCATGAATATCTATAGGTTCATGACAGATGTTGTAATCACCGCAAATAACCAGATTGGGTACTTCTTGTTTCAAAGTATTGATATACTCTAAAAACTCATCCATATAGTTAAGTTTAAAAGCTAACCGTTCAGAATTGGTTCCGGAAGGCAGGTATAAACTCATCAATGAAAATGTATCAAAATCAACACGCAGATTACGCCCTTCATCATCCATACTTTTGATTCCGGTTCCAAAAGCAACATTTTTAGGTTCATATTTAGATAAAACAGCCACACCGCTATACCCTTTTTTAGCAGCAGAAAACCAATATTGGTATTGATACCCCAACATTTTAAAAGCCTCTGTATCTACTTGTTCTTCCAGGGCTTTAATTTCCTGAAAACAAATGACATCAGGATTAGCGGCTTTTAACCAGTCTAACAATCCTTTTTTTAAAGCGGCTCTGATACCATTGACATTATATGAAATAAGCTTCATCTGTTATTGTTATATTAATACACATCTACTTTTTACGGTCACTCGATCAAAACTTAACTATTGACTGAATGACAAGTATTAAAACGTAAAAAAATAATTTAAACTGTTGATAGTCTTTTATTATTTTTATTCAAATAATGACTACCGGTCAGGGCATCAAAAATAAATAATTTTTTAGTTCATGACAGACTAAAAATATATATGTGGCAATAAGCCAGTCATGATGAGTGAAAAGCATCAAAATACTTTCCAGTGAAGATTACCGAGGTTTACTCTTCCTAATGGATGTAGTGTTTGCTATAATAATACACTACAAAGAAATTTTCTCAACACGGGCTTTATGACGACCACCTTCAAATTCTGTATTGAGAAAGATATTGACAAAATCAAGTGCTTGATATAAGGACACAAAACGGGCCGGAATACTCAATATATTAGCATTATTATGTAATCGTGACAAAGCAACTAATTCTTCATTCCAACATAATGCTGCACGAACACCCTGATGTTTGTTCGCTGTCATTGCCGCACCATTACCACTGCCGCAAAGAATAATACCACAATCTGCTTTCCCACTTTCTACAGCTTCGGCAACCGGATGAATAGAATCCGGATAATCCATACTTTCTTCTGTATTGGTTCCAAAATTGATAACGTCATAGCCTTCGTATTCCAACTGAGTGACAATAGCATTTTTATAAGAAGTTCCGGCGTGATCGTTACCTATAGCAATAGTTTTAATATGTGACATAATGCTTGTTTGTATAAGGTGTTATAATTATAAACAGGTTTTTTAAGTGATGTTAATAAACTTCTGCAAAAAACTGAATATTAATTTTTTATAAAATTACTCATTTGTTGACAAATGTAAGGTAAAAATATATAAGTTTTTATACCCTATTTAGTTAAAATTTATAAGCAATATTTTTTTTCTTTTTAGCAACTTTATTTTTTAATAGTTTTTCATATTTATCAACATAATTTGACAGGTTTTTAAACATTTATCAGCAGCTTATTTTTTCACTTTTTTAAAAATTTTAAAAATAAAATCAATGTTAATTAAACCCAGAAATTTATTGATTCATAAGTGCTTATTTTATTAAAAACTGTGTATAACTTTTTAAAAGAATATTATTTTATAAAATCCAAATTTTAAGTTCAAATATTTTTGGGGTTATTAACCCACTATAATATATACCATAAGTTTTAAAAAATTTTTTTTCTTTCTTTTTCTATTATTAATTATTCGTTGAAAACTAAAATTTTTTGGTCAGCTATAAAAAGAACAGGTAAGATTATTTTTTTAAGACTTTAAAGAGGCTGTCAAATTAATTACCTACTTTTACACTTTCTATTCGAGGATCAATTAAATACCTGAAATCTTCTGCTGAAAACCTACTGCAGTTAGTTTTTAACGCAGTTATACGCTCAATAAAAATCATTATATTAGCAAGGTAAAAAAACACATGATTTATGAGTAGCTTCAAAGCCGTTGCTATTATAGACGGTAAACAAAGAAATCTGTTAAGAGCTGAATATACCTTTTACAAATTGCGGGATATCACGGGAAACCCGACAACTACAGCACGTAAGACACCTATATATCTGATGTTTGAATCCACAGGATTTGATGATGATTTGTATTATTATATGTTCTCGCCCACTAAAAGTTTTAGTGGAGAAATCATATTTTATGACAGAGACCTATTAAAAACTTTGTTTAAAGTGGAGTTTCACAAAGCTTATGTTGTAGGCCTTGAGGAGCGTTTTGACCACAATGACAACTTACCTTTACACATCAATCTGGCTATAACCTGTGGGGCAATCAAAGCAAGGGATGCTAAAAAAATTGAGAAATGGGTACCTGAAGATCCGTTTAAGGAAGTTGCACCTACGGTGATAGAAGAAGTTGAGGAAGAAACGGAAGAACAGGAAGAAAAAGACTTAAAATTCATAGCATCACTTGAAAGACTCGACAGTTATCAGGGGGAATTTGGATTTGACTGGATGCGTGACAATTACAATGAAATTTGTAAAGATTATGCAAAGCTAAAAAAAGAATATACCCCAACGACCATTGAAGGCAGAGAATACTTTGTACCCTGGTTAAGCATGTTCCCTAACCAAAAAAATGTAACACTAAAGCTATCCATTACCGAACTTAAAGGTAAAGCAAAAGATACCGACATTATAAAACTTCCCTCTAAGGACGGTGTTAAATTTGAACCCAACGAATTTAAAGTCTCTGAAGCCCATGGTAAAGAGATTAATATAATTTGTGAATCTCCTTTAAATGATGACATTGTTATTGAGTTATTAAACAAAGATGACAATACTGTCGGGATGTTAAATATTTTAAAAAATAGTGAAGAGCATATTTTGCCTATTCAATTTGTTAAAATTCTTGGTGATGAAGAAAATAACACCTACAATGAAAGAACTTTTGCTCAATCAACATCTCAAACTTACAACAATTTAAAAAATGATTTAAAAAATAAATATTTCAATCAAGCTTTAATAAAACTTGATATACTTCCAATGAAAGAATTAACTATTGACACTGATTCTTTTGCAGAAAAAAATCTGTTAACTTTAAAATTCAATCAGGACGGAACAAAAGGAATTCCAAACTATAAAAAAGGGTTCGATAAAGAACTATATAAAATGTTTGTTAAGGATTTTGGAAATTTTAAAGGAATTATTGTGTTTTTAAGTGCTATTCAACAAAGCGGATTAGAATTAGGACATGCAAAACCTTATCCAAGAGATAACAATTATTTAATTATAGTTCCTTCAAGTATTACAAACTCATTAACAATATCACATGAAATTGCACACACTTTAGGCTTGTATCACGCTTGGAGCTCCTCAGACTTATACAAAGAAAGAGAATTAGCTATAAGAACTAAACAAAATGAAATAAAAGAATGGCTTAATAAATACAAAGAATATCCTGATGACACCAAAATTGGTAATACGACAGAGACTCTTTCCCAAAGAAGAGAAGAATATAATAATTGGTTAGAAAAATTAGAGAAAGAAAAAAATGACAAAACTGATTTATCAAATCCTTTAATTGCTTTTCAAAAAGCTTCAACTGAAAATATAATGGATTATAATGGGTATACAACTACAGATGGTAAAACAATTCACAATCCATTTTCAGAAGGAACTACTTTTTGGCAATGGCAATGGAGAATAATGCAATATGAAGTTAAACAATATCATGGAAAATAAAATAGTATTTATAATATTAGCATTCTTAATAACAACATCTGTATTTTCTCAAAGAGAGACAGATAGATATATTAGACTATCTCAACATGAATCAAAAGAATTCTTAGAGAAACCCTTTATATCAGGAAACGGTTATTTAATCTATCAAGATAAAGGAAAAGTAAGAGGTTTAGCAATCAAAAAATGGAAAAACGGAAAAAAAGACGGAGAATGGTTAACCTTTTTAAAAACAGCAGGGAGTATTGATTTAGTAAATGTTAGTAATTATAAAAATGGCTTAAAAAACGGGTATTATTATAATACTGACAATCATGTTTTTAGCGAAGAAGGTTATTATAAAAACGATAAAAAACATGGACTTTGGATTAAAAAAACTTTTTCGGATATAGAAACCATAGAAAAAACCAATTACAAAAAAGGAAAGAAACATGGAGATTATATTTTAACACAAATCATAGATGGAAAATCTATAGTTTTAATAAATCAGTGCTATAGAAATGGTAAACTAAAAAAACAGACAAACAGCCAATAAACAGGAACTATGAATGATACATATTTTACAAATAAGGCGTTCCTAAAACAGATTAACAGCTTTTAAAAGTTCTATAAAAATATTGTAAATTGAAGGAAAACATCATTACTAAATTACTTTTACTACTTTTTATTTTAAACAGTAATTCTATTTGTAGTCAACAAAGAAACACTCAACTTCCTCCTATAAGTTTAAATTCATTATTTTTAAACACTGAAATAAGAAATGGAACAGAATTTTATTCATATAACTATGAAAATAAAAAAATTGAGAATAACAAGCTGTATCGGATTTATTATAAAACCATTAAAAAACTCAATCATTATCCCAATGATATTATAAGACCTACATCCGATTTCACTCATGGGCAGTTTACAGAGCTAACCTCAGCAGGTTATTTTATAAACAATTTAAAGAACAGCATCCCGAAGCCTTTAAAAACAGAGGAATTACAGTATTTCTTTCACCCATAAGAAATGTTAAAGAGAGTGAGGATGGTTTAAAAGAAATAGGAGGTTATGAGCTATATTCTACTCAAACCTATGGAACAAAGAAACATTTGCACATGAAATAGCCCATGTCGCCGGTTTAGAACACTCTTTTAAAGATAAAGAAGACCTAAACGACTTACAAGTTTTCGAGCGAAATAGATTTATAAAGCAGGTAGATCAAGCTATACAGTCTATGATAGATAAAAATTATCCCAAAAAAGACATTGCTGTTTTTTGGAACGAACACAAAGAGGATTATGCTGATGCACTGGGTTATTTAAAAGTATACTATCATTATTATAAAGACAAGGCAGGTTTTACTCAAGCAACAACTGAAAATATAATGGATTATAACAGCTATTCTGAAAATGACATTATAACAAGGACTAATCCACATAAAAAAACATCATTTTGGAAATTTCAATGGGAAATTATGCAGTCAGAAATTAAATCATATTATAACTCATGAAACAGTTTAAAATACTTGCTTTATTTATCTTAATTATACAAAATTCATTTTGTCAAGACAAAACAGAACCTCCGAGTACAAGAATACATCAAATTTATGTAATTATCCAGACTAAACAAGGCTTGGAAACTTTTACAAACAAAAAGTCTGATAAAAGGTTAAACGGAAAGTATGCTATTTTTAAAAAGAGAATAATCAAATCTGATATTCCTCTAATGTCATTTGCAAATTATATAGTAGATGAAGGTGTTTTTACAAATGGCTATAAAAACGGTTTGTGGAAAACCACTTATAAAAACAAGCTCGTCAAAACTGAGAATTGGCGTAAAGGTTTGGTCGTAGGCAGGTACAAAGTCTATAACACCAAAGGTGAATTACTCTACAAAACCAGCTTCGGTAACTATGGTCATGGAAAATATAAAGACTATTACTATAACACAGGGCAACTAAAACAAGAAGGCTCTTACGAAAACGGTAAAAAACAAGGTGAATGGTGCGACTATGACAAAGAAGGCAATTTAATCAAAACCACTTACTACGACCAAGGCGTTCCCAAAACAGACTAAAGTAATAGTCTCAGAAACAGAATAACAGCTTTTAAAAGTTGTATAAAATTTTGTAAATTGAAAGAAAACATCATTACTAAATTACTTTTACTACTTTTTATTTTAAACAGTAATTCTATTTGTAGTCAACAAAGAAATCTTCAACTTCCTCCTATAAGTTTAAAATCTCTATTTTTAAATGCTCCTAATATAGGGGTAGTTTTCAATCGCACACCAAATATTTGAAGGGTTAAAGATTAATATTGATAAATATTTTTAAAAACATGAATAGGATTTTTATTATTATCTTCTTATTATTTGTTTCGTGTAATTTGAACAAACAAGATGATAGTTCAAATAACAAACAAATCTCCCAAGACACAGTCAAAAAAGGACTTACATTTAATGGCAAAAAAGTAAAATACGTGACTAAACATAAGAATGGAAGAATACGGTATATTATCCTTGAAGTTGATAGTTTAAATTTAGAAGAGTTACATTTGACATTTTATGAAAATGGGCAGAAAAAAGAAGAAGGTTTTCAAGGACGATATAATTCATTTGGCACTCCTGTTGGAGATTGGGTTAAATATGATTCATTGGGAAGACTTATAGAAAAAACTCATTATGAAGTAGGAGAGTTTAAAGAAGCTTATAAAGAAATAACTTTTTACTACACCAATGGAAAAATTAAAGAAATTCAGAAATGATAATTTATATGAAATTGAACCGGATTCTATTGGAATTTGGCGTTTTTATAACAAGTCAGGAGAGTTAATAAAGAAAATAAACTTTCAAGATTAAAAATAATAAGGCCACCAATGAAAGGGAAAATATAACAGTACTTAATAAGGATATCTAAATTAAGAGTGATTTTACAGATATAACTTTAGTAAAACCCAGGACAAAACTCAACGTATTAACCGGTGCCAATTTTAGCGATGATGTCTATGTGATTGTAGAAACACTGAATTTGCAAGGCCAAACCATATGGCTTAAGGTCAAACAGATCAACTGGATATAGAACCATAGAAAAAACCAATTACAAAAAAGTAAAGAAACATAGAGATTATATTTTAATACAAATCATAGATGTAAAATCTATAGTTTAAAAAAAACATATTCTGAAGCTGTCAAATTAATTACCTACTTTTACACTTTCTATTCGAGGATCAATTAAATACCTGAAATCTTCTGCTGAAAACCTGCTGCAGTTAGTTTTTAACGCAGTCAATAAATTAAAATAAAACATGTCAAGAAAACACAAGAAAAAGCATCACAACGAATTTGCTGATACTTATACACTGCCTATTTTACAATTTTTAACCAATAATGCGAACCAATCGTTTAATTATAAACAATTGGCATTTCAACTCAATTTGGTTGATGACTACAGTAAAGGTGAATTGCAAAAATTACTTAAAGATCTGGTTAACCAAGGTCAACTCAAAGAGACCTCAAAAGGTAAATTTAAGCTGACCCATCAATCCCATTATTATATAGGAACCCTGGATATTACCCATTCCGGTAAAGCTTTTTTTATGTGTGATGATTTGGAAGAGGATATTTATATTCCTAAACGAAATCTCAATCATGCTTTGCACGGTGATACCGTAAGGGTATATTCTTACCATAGGCAACGCAGTTCCAGTAAACGTGAAGGTGATGTAGTAGAAGTCATACAACGCGCTAAAACAGATTTTGTAGGTTCTGTTCAAATGAGTAAAAATCATGCCTTTGTCGTACCCAATGATCCGCGTATGTACGCTGATTTTTTTGTGCCTAAAAAACATTTTCATCAGGCTAAAAACGGCGATAAGGTGGTGGTGAGATTTGACGGGTGGCCATCTAATTCCAAGAATCCTTTCGGTAAAATAGTGGATGTTTTGGGTAAACCCGGTGAACATCATACAGAGATTCATTCTATCTTATTGGAATACAATTTACCTTACCAATTTCCTGAAAATGTAGAAGAAAAAGCTGAAAAAATTCCATTAGAGATTTCTAAAGAAGAAATAGCCAAACGTTATGATATGCGTGAGGTTTTGACTTTTACCATAGACCCAAAAGATGCTAAAGATTTTGACGATGCCTTGTCATTTAAGGTATTACCCAATGGTCATTACGAAGTAGGTATTCATATAGCAGATGTGACCCACTATGTAAGACCGGGTACAGATATAGAAATAGAAGCTCAAAAACGGGCAACTTCTGTTTATTTGGTAGATAGGGTAGTGCCTATGTTACCGGAAGCTTTGTCCAATAAAGTGTGTTCTTTACGTCCTCATGAAGAAAAATTGACATTTTCTGCCGTCTTTGAAATGGATGACAATGCTAAAATCATCAAAGAATGGTATGGTCGAACAGTTATTTATTCAGACCATCGCTATACCTATGAAGAAGCTCAGGACATCATAGAGCAAAAGACACATAAAAATGCTCAAACTGATCTTGAAAAAGCTATTTTAAGATTGGATAGTTTGGCCAAAATCATGCGTAATGAACGTATGCAAAACGGGGCGATTACATTTGACAAAATAGAGGTACGCTTTGAATTGGATAAGGCTAATGAACCTGTTGATATTATATTCAAACACTCTAAGGATGCCAACAAATTAATTGAAGAATTTATGTTGTTGGCTAATAAAAAAGTAGCTCAGAAAGTGGGTTATAATCCATTAAAAAAAGCTCCGAGTAACCATACTTTTATATACCGTGTACACGATGAACCAGATCCGGATAAATTAGGACAATTACAGCAGATTATAGCTAAATTTGGTTACAGTATTGATACGCGTTCTACTGATAAATTAGCTAAATCTCTCAATAAATTATTAGAAGATGTCAAAGATAAACCGGAAGAAAATCTGATAGAAACCTTAACCATCAGGTCAATGTCAAAAGCGGTTTATACGACTCATAATATAGGGCATTATGGTTTGGCATTTGATTATTATACACATTTTACATCGCCTATTCGCCGTTATCCTGATATGATGGTTCACAGGTTATTGCAGGATTATTTGGATAAAAAACCATCGGCTAAAGCACCCTTATACGAACAACAATGCCGTCATTCGTCTGAACGCGAACAATTGGCTACCAAAGCAGAACGTGACAGTATTAAATACATGCAGGTCAAATACATGCAAAATCATTTGCACAAAACCTTTGAAGGAGTGGTTTCCGGCGTTACAGAATGGGGTGTTTTTGTAGAGTTAACAGAAAATATGTGCGAAGGATTAGTCCGTGTTCAGGATATAAAAGATGATTATTACCTCTATGACAGTGACCAAGTGGCATTGATAGGTCAGGCTACAAAAAACAGTATTCGTTTGGGCGATAAAGTCAGTATTAAGGTAAAAAATACCAATCTGGAGAAAAAACAATTGGATTTTACATTGTTGAGTTTATTAACAGATTCTAATGATATTTAGTGTAATTTATTTATTACCTTTGAAAACACAGTTTAAATAACCTATATTCATGATTTTAGGCGTCTCACAATGGTTAAGTGATAAATTAGGTTGGAATGTAACCTTGATAAGAATAATATTTATCGTTCTTGTGCTGTTTTTTGGTACCGGAATTGGTTTATATCTCATCTTATGGTTGGTTAAAATTTTGTCCAAATAAAACCAATTTACATTTATCCAAAAAAATTATGTAGGTTTGTACTCTAAATTAAAAAGAGATGACAGCACTTAATATTTTTCTCGGATGGTTAGGTCCACAAGAGCTTTTCATCATTGTAATCATTGTTTTGATTTTGTTTGGTGGTAGAAAAATTCCTGAACTGATGCGTGGATTAGGTAGCGGTATCAAGGAATTTAAAGATGCCAGTAAAGATGATGAAAAAGAAGAAAAGAAAGATGACAAAAAATAAATTTATTTTTTGTAAGACATAAAAAAACCGTTGTAGAATTGCTCTACAACGGTTTTTTAATTGTTCAGATAATACTATTGGTTTTTATCCTTAGTATTATTTTTTCTTTCTTTAGCTGCTCTGGCTTTTTGTTCTTTCATGGCTTCACCTATTTGGTTTGAAGCAGTAAAAGAAGCGACCATATTGTTGAGCATATCACTACCGGCTTGTGGAGAATTAGGTAATAAAATCAAGTTTGAATTGGTATCTGCTCCTATGGCTTGTAGTGTATCATAGTGTTGTGTAACTACTATAAGTGCAGAGGCTTCTTGCGAATTGATACCTACTTTATTCAGAATATCAACGGAGTCTTCCAGACCGCGGGCTATTTCACGTCTTTGATCGGCGATACCCTGACCTTGTAAGCGTTTACTTTCTGCTTCTGCTTTGGCGCGTTCTACGATAAGGATACGTTGAGCATCACCTTCGTGTTGGGCAGCTATTTTTTCACGTTCGGCAGCGTTGATACGGTTCATCGCTATTTTTACTTTTTGGTCAGGATCAATATCTGTTACCAAGGCTTTAACGATGTCATAACCGTATTCCAGCATCGCTTCTTTAAGTTCACGTTTGATAGCCAATGCAATTTCATCTTTTTTCTCAAACACATCATCCAAAATCAATTTTGGTACTTCTGCACGCACAACATCAAAGATGAAGGAAGTGATTTGTTCATGCGGATCTTGCAATTTATAGAAGGCATCATAGACATGCGCTTTTTGAATTTGGAATTGTACTGAAATTTTTAAATGTACAAATACATCGTCTTTGGTTTTGGTTTCTACGATAACGTCCAGTTGTTGTACACGTAAACTTACACGACCTGATATTTGTTCAATGAAGGGAATTTTAAAATTAAGACCCGGACTGGCAATACGTTGAAATTTTCCAAACAATTCTACGACGGCCATAGTTTGTTGTTTGACAACAAATAATCCGGATAAGATTAAAAGAATTACAAAAATAATTATAACATAATAGATCATAGTTTTTTATGGTTTAAAAGGTTTATTATAAAGTCTCAAATATACCAATTTTTAAAATAATGTGCAGAATTTAATTACTTTTGTCTTTACATTAATACCAACTGATATGAGAAAATTCTTTTTTATAGTCCTCACTGTAATCCTGGGTATAGCAATATTGTATTACCTCTTTATTTATTATGCTTCTTTCAGTCAAGGTTACCGGGCCGGCGAGTTGGTGAAATTCAGCCATAAAGGGGTGGTTTTTAAAACCTGGGAAGGTGAGTTGAGTTATGGGGTGTCAGAAGCCCAACGTTTTGAATTTTCTGTGGAAGGTAATAACAAAGAACTCATTCAAAAGTTATCAGATATGCAGGGTGAAGAAGTTAAACTAACCTATAAAGAACGTTTTGGTACATTTCCATGGTTAGGCGACACCAAGCATTTTGCTATAGAGGTTGAATTACAAAAAACAGCCTCTGAAAAACGTCAAGAAAAGGAAAAACAAACGCTTCAGGAAATCCTGCGTTAATAATTAAGAATATAAAATTAATTTCAACACTACAGACCTAAATCATTAGGTCTTAGTCAGGCGTAATTAATTATTTTAATGTCTTCCTTCTAAAATATTCGCTAAACGTTTTAAGGTGTCTTCTTTGCCTATCAACGCAGCAATATCAAAAACATGTGGTCCCTGCATACTTCCTACCAAGGCCAGTCTGAATGGTTGTAAGACTTTACCAAAGCCATAACCTTTACCGGTTAACCAGGTTTTCACGGTATTCTCAATATTTTCCGAAGAAAAATCATTTAAATCCTGTAGTACATCTTTGAGTTCAGAGACTATTGTAGGTGTATCAGTTTTCCAAACTTTTTTAAGGGCTTTAGCCTCATAGTTTTTAGGTGCTTGGAAGAAATACCATCCCAAGGTCCAAAAGTCATGGACAAAAACAGCTCGTTCCTTGATCAGGTTTACCACTTGTTTGATGTATTCAGCTGATGCAGTTATATTTTTAGCTGATAAATCATCTGCCCAAAGATTTGCCAATTCTTCTACAGGCTTTTGTTGTAAATACTGTTGTTGGAACCATTTGGTTTTATCCAAATCAAATTTAGCCCCGCTCTTACTGACCCGTTCCAGTGAAAACGCCTGTATCAATTCATCCATACTGAACAATTCCTGGTCGTGTTCCGGATGCCAGCCCAAAAGTGCCAACATATTGACAAAACTCTCCGGAAAATAACCGTCTTCCCGGTAACCTCTGGAGACATCACCTGTTTTAGGATTGGTATATTCTAACGGGAACACCGGAAAGCCCAGTTTATCCCCATCGCGTTTACTCAATTTACCTTGTCCCTGAGGTTTGAGTAATAGCGGTAAATGGGCAAACTGAGGTTCCTCCCAACCAAATGCACGGTATAACAAGTGGTGTAAGGCCAAGGATGGTAACCATTCCTCCCCTCTGATGACATGTGAGATTTCCATCAAATGATCATCTACAATATTGGCGAGATGATAGGTAGGCATACCATCAGATTTAAAGAGAATTTTATCGTCTAATGTTTGGGTGTTTATCGTAATATTTCCCCTTATGATATCCCGGAGTTCGAGAATTTCATTCTGAGGTATTTTAAACCTGATGACATAAGGTTCACCACTGTCTAAACGTTTTTGAACAGCTTCTTTAGTTGCATTCAATGAATTGTCAAGAGAATCCCGGTTGTGCCAATTGTAGATAAAAGTTTCCCCTTTGGATTCGTGTTCTTTTCTTAAAGTGTCCAGACTTTCGGCGCTGTCAAAAGCATAATAAGCCCAACCATTGTCAATGAGTTGTTGCGCATATTGTTTGTACAAATCTTTACGTTCGCTTTGTCGGTAAGGACCAAATGAACCTTCTTTACCCGGACCTTCATCATAAGGAATACCCGTCCAATGCAGGGATTCTATGATATAATCTTCAGCATTGGAAACATAGCGGTTTTGATCGGTATCTTCTATACGTAATACAAAAGTACCGTTATGTTTTTTGGCAAACAAATAGTTGTATAAAGCGGTTCTTACACCACCTATATGCAGAGGTCCGGTAGGACTTGGCGCAAATCTAACTCTTATGGGTTGTGACATGGTTAAAATTTTCGGCAAACTTATGGATTTTTGTCGGAACTCGGTAATTTTTACCGGAGTACAGATTATGCAGGTATATATCAGTAAACCCATGTTATTTGTTTTGTTCATAGCTTTCTGAAAAATTCTTATTAATTTGTCACCCTAAAACAAATCCATGGGTAGTTATCAGGCCATATTAGATAAAATCAATCAATTCATACGAAAATATTACATCAATGAATTGATACGTGGCAGTATTTTGTTTGTGGCTTTAGGTTTGCTGTATTTTATAGCGACATTGTATATAGAATACTTTTTATGGTTGAATCCCACCATGAGAACCATTCTGTTTGGGTTGTTTATAGCAGTGGAGTTGTTGTTACTTTACCGTTATATTTTGACGCCTGTTTTCAAACTGATTGGCCTGCGAAAAGGGTTAGACCATCGTCAGGCATCGACTATTATTGGTAATTTTTTTCCTGATATTGATGATAAGTTACTCAATACACTACAGCTGCATGAACAACATTCCGGTTCTGATTTGGTTTTGGCAAGTGTGGAGCAAAAGGCTCAAAATCTTAAAATATTTCCTTTTAAAAAAGCGGTTAACTTTAAGGTCAATCTTAAATATTTAAAATTTCTTGCCATACCGGTTGTTATTTACTTACTATCACTTATTACCGGTCTCAATAAGGGGTTATCACAGAGTTATACGCGTTTGACACATCCACAGGTGGCTTATGTTCCACCTGCGCCTTTTTCTTTTCAAATTTTAAATAAAGAATTAAAAGTTATTGAAGGTCAGAATTTTACACTTCAATTACACATCAATGGTGCTACCGTTCCCGATGAAGTCCTGTTGATAGATAACGGTCAGCAGTTTTATATGCAAAAGCAATCTCTTTCTGATTTTACTTATACCTTTAAAAATGTCAAAAAAGCACATGAGATAGTATTGTATGCTGATCCTGTAAGACTGGAACAGTTAAAACTTGAAGTCATTCCTACACCTAAAATTCAAAATTTAGAACTTTTACTGCAATATCCTTCTTACACCGGTAAAAAATCTCAAACCCTCAAAAACACCGGAAATGCCATAGTTCCTGAGGGTACACGAGTGACCTGGCAGGTGTACACTCAAGCGGTAGATAGCCTGTTTTTTGTCAGTCAGGATAAACGTTTAGCCTTTCAATCATCAGACAAAGGATTTACAAAATCACTTCAGGTGAGACAAGCGATGGCTTATGCGTTGACAGCGTCTAATGTTCATCTCAAAGATTATGAACGTTTAAACTTTAATTTTTCGGTCATTAATGATGAACATCCCAAAATGATAATTCAGACCGATATAGATAGTATTCCGTATGGCAATGTACATTTTGCCGGTCGTGTGTCAGATGATTACGGCTTAACCAAACTACAGTTGGTCTATTTTAAAACCAACCAACCGGAGGCTAAACAATACCACAATATTGGCATTGCCTCTGCTCAAATCTCTGATTTTCTCCTGACATTTCCGGGTGACTTACCTTTAGAACAAGCGCAGGATTACTCCTTGTACTTCGAAGTCTTTGACAATGATGCTGTTAATGGTCACAAATCTGTCAAATCACAGGTGTTTAATTATTATAAACCTTCGGCTAATGAAAAAGAACAACAGTTGCTTGAAGAACAACAAAAACAACTCCAAAGCATCAATCATTATATCAAAAAACAAGCGGCTAATCAGAAAGCGCTAGACCAACTGGAACAACAGTTGAAAAATACGCCCAATATCGATTACAATACCGAAGAACAACTTAAAGATGCGATTAAAAAACAAGACAAGTACCAGGAGATGATGCAGCAAAAACTCCGTGACCTCAACGAGCAGTTTAAAGACCGTGACCTTAAAGATGAGTTATTGAAGGAAAAGCAACAAGACATTGAAGAACGGCTTGAGGAAATGTTGGACAATAAGAAAGATGAAAAATTATTAGAAGAGCTTCAAAAGCTATCAGAAAAATTAAATAAAGAGGATTTAATCAAGAAAATGGAACAGATGAGTTCCCGTTCCAAATACAAGGAAAAAAGTTTAAAAGAACTGTTGGAATTGACCAAAAGGTTTTATGTGGAACAACAGCTACAAAAAACATCCCAGGACTTAAAAGAATTATCCGAAAAACAGGAAGCTTTAAAGAATAACCCCAATAATTCTTTAGAGCAGCAAAAAGAACTTTCAGAAGAATTTAAAAACATCCGCCAAAATATTGATTCTATGAGTAAGGCGAATGAATCACTTCAGAAACCTATGCCTATTGATCCTCAAAAAGCAGAACAACAACAAATAAATAAACACCAACAACAAGCTGAACAAGACTTGCAAAAGGGGGAACAAAACAAAGCTAAAAGTCAACAGTCCAAAGCGTCTTCTCAGATGAAGCAAATGTCTCAGAGCTTTGCTCAAATGTTAGAAAGTATCCAAAGCCAGACTCTTGATGAGGACATAGAATCTATCAAACGTTTGTTAGATAATTTATTGATTTTCTCTTTCAAACAAGAGGATTTATTGATGAAATTCAATGTTTCGATGTCCAAAGATTTTAATTTTGCCGATAACCTTAAAGAGCAATACAGACTTCAATCTTACTTTGAACATATTGATGACAGTCTCTATACACTGGCTATGCGGCAACCCAAATTGAGTAAAGATATTAATACCTATCTTGAAGACGCTCATTATAACCTTAAAACTTCCATTAAAACAATGGAAGACAATCAGTTAGGTGTTTCAAAAGCCCATCAGCAATATGTTATGACGGCTGCCAATGACATCGCTTACTTACTCAATGCGTTATTAGATAATTTAAGTAATGCTTCATTGAGTAACTCTTCCAGTGGCGATCCACAACAGGGAATGGGCTTTGCATTACCGGATATCATACAGAAACAGAGTGAGTTAAACCAACAGATGCAGCAGATGATGGACCAAGGAAAGCCATCTGGTAAGGAGGGTAAAGAAGGTCAATCCTCCAAAGCCCAATCCGAAGGTCAGTCCGGGGAGTTATATGAGATCTACAAACAACAAGCCCGGATTAAACAGGAACTGGAACAACAACTCAAAGATCTCAAAGGTTCTGCTTTAGAAAAAACCACCCAAGATCTTATTCGTAAAATGGAACAGCTGGAGAATATGCTGCTAGACAAAGGGATTACGCAAGATGCCTTAAAACGCATGACCGCTTTTGAACAGGAATTACTCAAATTGAAAGAGGCTGCTTATACACAACATGAGGACAACCAAAGACAGTCCAAGTCCAACGACAAGACTTATAATTCTACGTCCTCAAAATTTTATAAGAAATTTTTAGAAGATGTCTCAAAAGAGGAGATTCTTAACCGGACTCCCCTACCCTTTCAATCTGAATTCAATGCCCGAATCAATAAATATTTTAAAACTCAATCTGAATAAATCGTGATTAAATTTAACTATCAAACGCACTTCACTTTCAAGGATCGTCAGAAAGTCAAAGAATGGCTCATCTCAGTCATCGAAGTTTTAAACTATGAATTAGTTCATATAGATTATGTCTTCTGTGATGATGCTTATATTCGTGACATAAACACATCACATCTCAATCATGATTATGTGACAGACATTATTACATTTGACTATTCACAAGGCAAACAACTACAAGCAGAAATATACGTGGATCCATTTCAGGTGAAAAGAAATGCCAAAGATTATAGTACAAGTTTTAAGGATGAATTACACCGGGTCTTAGTACACGGATTGCTACATCTTTCAGGTTACGATGACATAACACCTGACGAACAAGCCGAAATGAGAACTATGGAAGATTATTGTTTATCTTTGCGCACATTTTAATGTTCCACGTGGAACATCTTATACACACACTATGAGTTTTTTTAACACAACATACGATGTCATTGTTGTAGGTGCCGGACACGCAGGATGTGAAGCTGCTTATGCCTCTGCAAGCATGGGTGCCCATACGCTCTTGATCACTATGAATTTACAGAATGTAGCTCAAATGAGTTGCAATCCTGCTATGGGTGGTATAGCCAAAGGACAGATTTTACGTGAAATAGATGCTTTAGGCGGTATGAGTGCCATAGTCTCCGATAAATCGGCGATACAGTTTAAAATGCTCAATATATCCAAAGGACCTGCCATGTGGAGTCCCCGCTCCCAGAATGATCGTATGCAATTCTCAGCAGAATGGCGTAAGATTTTAGAAAACACAGATAACTTAGATTTATATCAGGATACTGTCTTAGAATTATTAGTTGAAGACAAAAAAGTTAAAGGCGTAAAAACCCAATTGGGTATAGAACTTTTATCTCAAACAGTCATTATTACCGCAGGTACATTTTTAAACGGAAAATTACATATAGGCAATAATAATTTTAGTGGCGGACGTGCTGGTGATAAAGCTTCTTTTGGTATTACCGAACAATTGGTCGCATTAGGCTTTGAAACTGACCGAATGAAAACAGGTACACCCCCGCGTGTTGATATGCGTTCATTGGATCTAACCAAAATGAAAGAGCAACCGGGTGATCCTAATCCCGGAAAATTTTCTTTTTCTGAGGAGACTATACCTTTAGCACAACAGCGTTCTTGTTATATTACATTTACCAGTCCTGTGGTACACGATGCCTTAAAAGTAGGTTTCGTGGATAGCCCTATGTTTAATGGTGCTATCCAAAGTGTTGGGCCGCGTTATTGTCCATCCATAGAAGAAAAAATCAACCGGTTTGCCGACAAAGACCGTCATCAGATTTTTGTTGAACCTGAAGGCTGGGATACTACAGAATGTTATGTCAATGGGTTTTCTACTTCCTTACCCGAACGTGTACAAGATTCAGCTTTACGTGAAATTCCGGGTTTTGAACATGTCAAAATTTTACGTTTTGGCTATGCTATAGAATACGATTTCTTTCCCCCTACCCAGTTAAAAAACTCTCTCGAAAGTAAACATATTGAGCATTTATTTTTAGCCGGGCAGGTTAACGGAACAACAGGTTATGAAGAAGCCGCTGCCCAGGGTTTAATGGCGGGTATTAATGCCGTATTGAAAATACAGGATAAAGAACCTTTTGTACTGGGACGTCATGAAGCTTATATAGGTGTTTTGATAGATGATTTAATTATCAAGGGTACAGAAGAACCATACCGTATGTTTACCTCTCGTGCAGAATACCGTACTTTATTACGTCAGGATAATGCAGACATCAGGTTGTCACCCAAGGGTCATGCGTTAGGATTAATTAGCGATAAACGATTGGAACGTGTCACCCAAAAAGTAGCATTGACCAATGCGTTTGTCAAATTTTTAGAAACCACCAGTATAAAACCTGAAGCCATCAATCCGATATTAGAACGCTATAATTCTGCGCCTATTAACCAATCCATGAAAATGTATAAGGTTTTTTCAAGACCTCAGATTACTATGGATGATATTTTATCTTTTGAATCTGTAGCAGATTTTGTAAAAGAACATGAGATTAAAGATGATGTACTCGAACAAGTCGCTATTCATTTGAAATATGCCGGTTATATCAATAAGGAATACAATACGGCTCAAAAAATCAACCGTTTGGAACATGTGAAAATTCCGGCCAATTTTGATTTTAATGCCATCAAGTCTATTTCTACAGAAGCCCGTCAAAAGTTGTCTAAAATCCAACCGACGACTATTGCACAAGCCGGACGTATCAGTGGGGTCTCTCCCAGTGATTTGTCTGTTTTGTTAGTTCATTTAGGACGCTAAATTGACAAAACATCAATGATGGTTAGGATTTATGTATGAATGCTAAAACATTTTTTGTTTATATGCGTTTTTTAAAAAGGCTTTTATGTGATACACATATCAATTAAAACCAAAACAACTGTATTTATAAAACATAGTTTAATTGCCGTCTAACGCATAATGTTTTTTATGCTTCCATTAAAAAATGTTTCACGTGGAACAATTTCGATTTTAATATGTCATTACAACAAAAATTTGATGTTAAAGATTATTTAGTCAGTGGTAAAACATTTACACTGATTTATGATGATGAGTTGGATTTATACCGAACGATACCTGTCCCCCCTGCAGACGAATTAGGTAAGTATTACAAAAGTGATCATTATATTTCTCATACAGATTCTCAACAAACTTTGACTGACCGGTTGTATCAAATGGTCAAATCCTATAACTTAAAATCCAAGATACGATTGATTAACCGACACCGGACAACCAAAGGTCGTTTATTGGATATAGGTGCCGGAACCGGAGATTTTTTAAAAGCCGTGCATAAGGATGGTTGGCAAATTACCGGTGTGGAACCCGATGAACAGGCAAGAACATTAGCCCGGAATAAATTGCCTGAACAAACCCCTCTGTACCCATCTTTAGATGCTCTGCATAATCAAACATTTGATGTGATCACACTTTGGCATGTCTTAGAGCATGTTCCGGATTACAATCAATACCTTGAAACCATCAAACGCTTACTGACAAAGGATGGCTTACTCGTCATTGCTGTACCCAATTTTAAATCCTATGATGCACAGTATTATCAGGCGTATTGGGCAGCTTTTGATGTTCCCAGACACTTATGGCATTTTTCACAAACAGCCATACAGAAGATTTTAACCAACCACCAAATGACACTGTTCAAAATTAAACCTATGAGGTTTGACAGTTTTTATGTCAGTATGTTGTCAGAACAACACAAACATTCAACTAAGAATTTAGTTAAGTCTTTTGGGCTTGGTTTATATTCCAATCTTAAAGCTATGGGTAGCGGCGAGTATTCTTCATTGATTTACCTCGCCAAAAAGTAGAAAAACGTGTTTTAAGCCTGTTTTAAGCCGTGTTTATAGGAAAAACGTGTATAATGTAGGCGAAAAAACAAAAACGGCTTTAACACGCGCTAAAACCGTTGGTTTTTATTTGAAAAAATAATTGAAGTTAAAAACTTAATCAAAAATATTTATAGTTTGTTTTTAAGGTGCCGGATTAGGAATTGAATCATGAACGGCATTAATGGCATCAATGATCTCTTGAGATAGTTTGACCTTGAGGCTCTCAATATTTTCTTTGAGTTGTGTCATAGTGGTTGCCCCTATAATCGTCGATGTTACAAAAGTTTGTTGATGCACAAATGCCAATGCCATTTGCGCTAAGGATAAATTGTACTTATTGGCGATTTGGGCATATTTTACAATAGCCTCATCTACTTGCGGACGGTTGTAACGACTCAATTGAGGGAACAATGTGATACGTGTGTTTTCGGGTCTTTTACCATTCATAAATTTACCGGATAGTTTGCCAAACGCTAAAGGTGAATACGGTAATAAACCTATATTTTCCCGCATGGCAATTTCCGCCAGACCAACTTCAAATGTACGGTTGACCAATGAATATGGGTTTTGAATGCTAACGGCTCTTGTCAGATTATGTGTAGTGCTTTCCTGAAGGTGTCGCATGACACCCCAGGGCGTTTCATTGGATAAACCGTAATGGCGTATCTTACCTGCTTTGACCCAGGAGTCCAAAACACTGATGACTTCGTGGATGTTATCTTCCCATTGCTCATCGGCCTTATGGGTATAACCCCGTTGACCAAAAAAATTTACATGTCTGTCCCGGCCAATGCAGCTGGTATAAATCGATATAATCGGTTTGTAAACGTTTCAGACTTTTATGTAAGGCATCTTCTATAGTCTCTTTTGAAAAGCTTAAATCTTTCCGGATATACTCCAAACCACGTGATGGCCCGGCAATTTTAGTGGCGATTACACATTGGTCCCGGTTTTGTCTGCTGGCAAGCCAGGTTCCTATGTATTGTTCAGTCAGACCTTGTGTGGCCTGACTGGTGGGAACGGCATACAGTTCTGCTGTATCTATAAAATTTATTCCTTGTTCCAGTGTGTAATCCAACTGTTCATGAGCCTCAGCTTCTGTGTTTTGGCGACCATAAGTCATGGTTCCCAGACAGATTTTGCTGACTTTGATTGTCGTATTGGGAAGTGTCGTGTATATCATTGTAGCATTAATGTATTGGTTAATCGTTATCAGTAAAAAAAGGTCTGCAAAAAAGCATTAAAACACCTTATAATCAATGATTTATATTTTTCAATAGTCTGTATATTCAGATGTCTCTTAAGCGTTTCGGCAGACCCTTTTAGTTGTATTATTTCACCTTAAAAAGGCTCCTTTTCCGGAGATTTATTAACGGGTTTACTGAATCGCAGCGACGCCCGGCAATGTTTTACCTTCCAAAAGTTCAAGCATAGCTCCACCACCGGTAGAGACATAACTCACCTTTTTGTCAAACCCAAATTGTTTAGCCGCAGCAACACTATCGCCCCCTCCTACAAGACTAAAGGCGCCTTCTTTAGTGGCATCGGTAATGGCCTGACCCAATTCTATGGTACCTTTGGCAAATTTTGGCATTTCGAATACGCCCATAGGTCCATTCCAAAGGATGGTTTTAGACTGCATAATGACAAATGAATAAGCGATTTCTGTTTTAGGTCCTATATCCAATCCTTGCCAGCCGTCCGGGATATCTTTGACATCTACTACCTGTGTTCGGGCATCGTTATCAAATTTATCAGCGGCAACCACATCCAGTGGTAAGTGTAGTTTTACATTCATTTTTTCGGCTTTATCCAGAATTTCAAGCGCTAAATTCATTTTGTCATCTTCACAAATAGAGTCCCCTATATTACCGCCTTTTGCCTTGATAAATGTATAAGCCATTCCCCCTCCTATGATCAGATGGTCTATTTTATCCAAAATGTTTTCAATAACCCCTATCTTACTGGATACTTTAGCGCCACCGAGAATAGCAACCACAGGACGTTGAGGCGTTTCCAGTACTTTACCTATGCTTTCTAACTCTTTTTGAAGTAGTTTACCAAAGCAGGATTGACCTTTAAAAAACTGAGCTACGATTGTCGTTGAAGCATGCGCACGGTGCGCAGTTCCAAAGGCATCATTGACGTAAATATCACCGAGTTCAGACAGCTGTTGAGCAAAGGCTTCATCGCCGGCTTTTTCTTCGGGGTAAAACCTCAGGTTTTCTAACAGCAAAACATCTCCCGCTTTAAGGTTATCGATGGCCTCAGTGACTTTTGTCCCAACACAGTCATCGACAAACTTGACATCAACGCCCAAAATTTCACCGGCTTTAGACACCACGTGTTTTAATGATAAAGAATCGTCTTTTTTGCCTTTTGGACGACCTAGATGTGACATCAAAATAGCAGCACCGCCTTGTTTTAAGATGTGTTCTATAGTGGGTTTTGCCGCGACGATACGTGTATCATCGGTCACTTGATGTTCGTCGTTTAACGGCACATTAAAATCTACCCTTATAAGGGCTTTTTTATTTTTAAAATTAAAATCTGATAAGGTTTTCATGGTTTGATGTTGTTTTAAACTATATATCCGATAAAAAAAGTGAGAGGAATATCTGATGAAGACAATCCCCTTGACTTAGGTTTGGTATTTGCGTTTTAGTCTGAAAATCAATGGAAAAACTAAAGTATTTATTGTTTTTTTCGTCTCATAGACATCCTGTTTTTTGCAGCATTCACAACGGTCAAATACCATGAGTAAAAGTACTCAATTTTTTGGACAAACAGTTTTTAATTGATTTTTACGCCTGAAAGTGTTATCGAACAGTGCTATTAATGAATGGTAAGTTTTCCGGTCAGCAACTTTTGGCTATTCTTGTTCTACATTGGGTAGGCGATAACTACTCACAGCGCCTATGATACCCAACAGGGATAACCCCAAAATCACACTTTCAACAGACACCAGCGAAGCTAAGGCACTTATCCCACCGGTAAACAGGAGGATCAACCCAATGATCGTATTACTTATAGCGACATAGTCAGTGCGTTGGTTGCCTTTGGCCATATCGACCACATAAGTTTTACGACCCAGTCTAACGCCGGTATGGGCAATTCCCAGAATAAAAAAGGCGACAGGATACAGCCATGGTTTGCTACGTAATTCCGGTAGCATCACAATGATTATAAACATCACAAGACCCAATACAGAAGCTATAAACCCACCGAGCGCCATGGCTGTTTTACTTGATTTATCGGTCAGTCGTCCCCAGAAAGGCGAACTGATAATTGATGCCAAACCATTGGCCATGATAATCAATCCGAGTAGATAACTGTCCTTCCCTACATACGCGTGTGCCAACAGCACATAAAAGGGTGAAGACAATGCGGAGACCAACAATAATGCCCGTGAGATGATAAACCGTCTGAACGTTTTCTCGGTTATTAGACGCTTAAATTTTTGTAAAGTATTACCTTTGGTAACAGATTCTACAGGCTCTGATGGAAATTCTTTTACCCGGGAAAAAATCAAAGCCGCAATCATCCATAGAATGCCGGAAAAAAAGATAATGCTCGTGTAAAAGGAACTGTTTTGTTCGGTTTTTGAATGGTAAATGATGTATAAAGCGGCAGCTAACACCAATACACCAGAGAGTGATGTGGTATAGCCTTTGAGTTTACCCCTGCGCGTTTTAGGAATGGTTTTTCCCAGGACATCTTTTGAAGCTATGGAGCTCAACGCCCGAGACAAGCTGAACACAACCAAGAGTATAATTATCAACCATCCGGCGATGACCCCATGGGTATATAAGGCTACCAGACCCATTGCGATAACCATTAACCCTTGTAAAATTATACCTGTAACCCAAAGCCATTTACGGATGTTTTTCTGCTTGACATAGTCTGCTAATATGATTTGTGGTAGCATAGACCCGGATTCGCGTAAGGGTACAATCAAACTGATTAAATACACAGGTGCATGAATATAACTCATCAACCACGTCAGTACGGTTTTAGGATTACTCAACGTATCAGCTAAACCGGTAAAGAGATTACTCAATAAGATGATAAAGTAATTGCGGGGCGCCTGTTTACAAGCGTCTTCAGAGATACCGGTACAAACACGTTTTCCTTTTTCCCGGTTGAGACGACGGTAGAGTTTATCAAGCCATTGAGTGTTGTTACGGGTCATCAGATATTATTGAAAATGGT
>PDWI01003027.1_pt1 | contig 24409 bp, 17 predicted proteins | sample 1430891 | NCBI WGS metagenome assembly PDWI01 (sample SAMN01162508, study PRJNA174530) | Oral metagenome, whole genome shotgun sequencing project. | biome: Marine environment; feature: Marine mammal; material: Swab sample of the gingival sulcus; isolation source: swab sample of gingival sulcus...
TAGCTAAGAATTTTTACGGCATAAAACCTTGTTATATTGCTGGTGTTCAGGTAGTTAAGCGAGGTGTTTTTGCTTTATTTTCATGAACTTCCGTTTTAAGTCCCCGCATTCCATTTCATACAGGGCTACAAATATTTTACCTCAATCGCGAGCGATGATATTTTTGTCGCCCTCGATGTAAATCGGGAGATTTGTATTTTCTGAATACGTCTATTTTATTCCACAAAATCGTAACCGAAAATTAGATAGTCGTCTTCTTGTTTTGTTTCTTTTTTCCATTCTGCAAAAACCTTTTCAACAATCTCTTTATTTTCTGTTATTTCGTATTTTGCGAGTTCCAAAATAAGTTGTTCTAATCGTTCGTAGCCAAATCGCTCATTGTCGGAGGCGCGTTTTTGTTTTAGGAAGCCGTCGGTTTGTAGATATAGGCGGTCTCTGTTGTTTAGTTTTACTTCTTTTTGTACATAATTGGCCAACACCAAATCGGTTGTTTTTGTGTTAAACATACGTTCTTTGTTCGATGAAATATCGTTTATTTGGTTGTCGCTAACAATGTACGCAATAGTGTCTTCGCTACAATAATTCATCAAACCGTTGCTTTTTATTGTGGAAACAAAAAATCCGAAATCTTTTAAATTTGTTTCGTAACTAAAAACTTGTAAGTAGTTTGTTTTTAGCATTTTAATAAACTTATCAAGATTGTCCATCAGAGGTTTATTTTCGATAATAATAATGTCGCCCAACAACGCATAAACGTACGACGTGAAAAACAGCGCGATTGTGTCGCGGTAGTGCATATCTATCAAAAGAATGAGTAGGCGGTCTTTGAGTTGTTGAACAAACAAAAAGTCGCCGCTGATAATTCTTTTTGGGGAGCTATGTTGAAAATAAGAAATTCTTAAAGACCTTGAAATTATGCCAATAAGTATTTGGTGTAATATTTTTGAGTATTTCAGATTTTCGTTTACAACTCTCAAATTTTGATTTATTATGTCTTTTTGTTCGGAAATTTTGGCGTTAAGTTTCTCTATATTTTCTATATTTTGGTGTAAAGTTTTGTTTTTAGTTGTCGAAATTTTGTTTAGTTCATCTACTTTTTGTTTTGAAATAACTATTTCTTGTAATTTTATTGCCAAAGTATTTTCTTGCTCTAATAGTTCTTCTTTTTGGCTTTTTATTTGGCTTATTCGTTTGTTCAGAATATCGTCAAAGTTTATATTTATATTTTCTTCTTTGTAGTATGTTATGTAGTTTTCTATCACTAGCGATATTTCATATTCCATTATTTTCATAACATTTACGGTCAGTTCGGTGTCGTTTGTACCCAAAAAATATAGGAATTTTTTGTGTCCGTTTTTCTCTTCTATTTTGTATATTAAATTATCTTCGTTGATGATTATATTTTCTTTGTTATTTTCAAATTGGTCAAAAAACGACGTAGATATTTCGCATTCTATCGGGTTGCGCAGATACGAAATTTTTTCGTTTCCCGAGTTGTAAGTGGCTTCGCATTTGAGTTTATCGTCTATTTCTATAAATATACATATAGTATTAATGTTTAGTTCTTCGGATAAAATTCGCATGAGTTTTAATAAATCGAACGACCGAACGGCAAAAAATCGCTCTTTTATTTTATCTATTGTTTTGATATTCAGCTCGTTAGATTTGTGTTTGTCTTTTATGAAAAATGTATATATTGACAATATTGTTGAGTATATAATAACATAAAATAATGTGCCTACGTTCAGAAATGAAACTGTATTTACAAGCCCGTAAAATAATAATATTTCGTTCAAAACGCTTGCGAAAAATAGGACAAAAGCTAGCATTAGCAGTTTTGCTTTTCGGTTGTTTTGGAGTGCTAATTTACCGACAACCAATAATGTGTAAGTATTAGTTATCGACATTATTATTATAAAAACATATAATAATTTGGGGAAATAAATAGTCGGTATAAAAAAGTGTGCGGCTGCCATAACCATCAGCAATCCCGACGCAATATCTACAAATCTTTTGTTGTATATTTTTTCTTTTAAAAATAAATAATAAAGAAACCAAAATCCGAAAGCCACTGATAGATAGTTACTTAAATAGTCTATGATTGTAAATGTTTTCCAGGGCAGATTTGGAAAAATGGAATATATGTACATATTTCCGTGCGTCAATTGAAAGGCTATAAAAGTGAAGGTAACGATAGAAAAATATATGTTTGTTCGGCGATTTTTGGAATAAAATATAGAGGTTATTACGAAATATCCTATTGTCAGTAGGTACGCGCCCAAAAATACAAACAAGTACATATAACTTTTTTTCTCGTTTTGTCTTATTGTATCAACGTTTCCTATCAAGATTGGTGTGCTTATGCCAAAGTCTTCTTCGGTTTGGAAATTGCTTACCTGAATGACTATGTCGTTTGTGTCTTTCGCAATGTTTATCGGCACCAAAACCGGTTCTATAAGGGCTTTGGAGGTTTCTTCGGAAGTGCCTGTTTGACCTTTGGTCAGCAAAAGTCTTTCGTTGAACCAAAGTTTGTAAGCGCTGTACACTTTGGGTATTTGCAGTGCATATAACCCTCTTTGCTGTGGCATTATTAGTCGCAAATGATAGGTTTCGTAACCAATTGGCGTCAGTTCTTTGCCGTCTAATTTGTGTTTTTGCCGTTTGTTGCTTATAGTTAGGTACTTAATGCTGTCGGTTGAATAATTTTTGAAACTTTCGGGGGCAATAAATTGTTTGTTGTAAAACTCCCAATCTCCGTCTAACGAATATAATTTGTTTTGCTCAATATTTGGGATATTGACCTCTGCATTTTGAATATTCTTTTCGGTTGGTTTTACTTTGCAGGCCGAAGTTGCAAATAAAATCAGTGTTACAATAATTATATTTATATATTTCAGTTTCATAAAATTAGTGCGCTCCAAATCAATATTTTAGGAATCTATAATTTCAAGCCTACAACGCTAACGTCGTCTATTTGTGGTTTATTTCCTTTCCAGTTGTTAAATGTTTTTTCTAAAATTTTGTATTGTTCTTCGGAGTTTTTATCCGAAATTTTCAGCAATAATTCTTTAAAATTTTTCAAATAAAATTTTGAATTTGTTTTTTCTCCGTACTGATCTACGTATCCGTCCGAAAAAATGTATAGCATATCGCCTTTTTGCAGTTGAATTATATTGTTTTTGAACGGCAACTCTCTGATGTATGCTCCTACGGGCATGCGGTTTGGCGCAATTTGTATTATTTCGTTGTTTCGGATAATTATGAGCGGATTGTTGGCGCCGGCGTACTGCAATTTTTGTGTATTTGGGTCAAATACGCAAAACGCCATATCGTAGCCGTCTTGTACATTTTCGTTTTTATCGGTGATGTTGTATTTTACTTTTGTGCGTACTCCTTCCAAAATATCTGCCGCCGATAGAGTTTTTTGTTCGCGTATTCTTTCTATTATTACTTTGCTGATGAGTTTTGTGCCTAACAACGACATCAAAGCGCCCGGAATGCCGTGTCCGGTGCTGTCTGCCAGCGAAAAAATAAATTTATCGTTTACGGTTTTGCTCCAAAAGAAATCGCCGCCAACAATACCTTTGGGTTTGTTCAAAAAATAATAATATTCAAAAGGTGTTTCTTTTTCTTCTTCTTTGGTTACGGCCAGCAATGTACTTGCGTATTTTATGTTTTTCGTAACGGCTTTTCTTATTCTTTCAATATCTGCTTTGTCGTTTTTTAGTTCTCGGTTTTTATCTTCCAATTCTTTCTTTTGGACTTCCAATTTTAGGTTCTGACCGGCAATAGATTCCGTTATTTCTTTTTGCAAGATAATTTGTTCTTCGATAAACTGTATTTTTTCGTTGAGTTCTTTGTTTTTGTAGTCTATTTCTTCGTTTTGATGTTTTATTTCGTTCTTACTTTTTTCTATTTCTGTTTCCAAAAAACTATTTATTTCTTGCAGATTTGTATATAAAAATGTTGAAATAACAATGTTTTGTAAAAAATTATAGGAATTATTTACGATGTGTAACTGTGTGTTAGACAGTGATATATGTCTCTTTTCGATATAGGCTATCGACACCACTTCGTTTTCGTCGATTATTGGTATTATAAACAAATTTTTCAATTTATTTTTTTTGAAATAATCAAATCCTATTTTTTTTAATTCTTTTGAGTTTTTAGAAATTGGTTGTTTGTTGCGATAGGTTTTTCGCAAGCAATAAGAGCAATAAAGGTTGCTGTCTGCCTCCAAATCTATTTCTTGTTTTGTGCGGAAAAAATCTAAATCTCTTGTTATTTGGTAGGTCAAATACAATTTGTTGTTTTGGTGGAAAAATATCAAAACTTTATCCACATTGCTGATGCTGACGTAGGCTTCCAGCGAGTTTTCTATGTCAAACGAATTAGTGTCAAGCAGGGCTAAATTCATTTTACTTTGAATGTCTATGTTTCTGGTCATTATTTCGTCCGAACTTAGCATGTTTACGTTCGTAATTGTGATGTAAAACAATTGGCATAGAACAAAAATTAAAACTCCAATTTCTAAAATATTGTAACCTCTTATAATTCCGGCATCTACAAGAATATTGTGAGCGCCAAACAGCAAAATGAAGATAAGTCCAAACAATGTCAGATACAGGTATTTGTCTCTTTTTAAGGAAGTTGCTGTTAGGTAAACCGAATAAATAATGACTGAATATGCAAAGAAATGATACGCGCCCAAAAGTCGTGAAAATATTTTCACCGGCGATACAATTATCGTAAATACAACAATCAGCGTAAATATGCGAGCTATTTTATTTATTGTAAGCGCATTTTTCAGATAAGTTACTTTTAAAATAAATAAAAATAAAAAGAACGAACGCGCCCAAATGCTGATGTACCACAATTTGGTTACAACCAGCCAACTCATATCGGGTATCAATTTGAGCATCACAATTTCGCCGTCCAACGAGGAAGCCAATGCTTGAAAAAATAAAAACAGACTGAAATAAAAGTTCTGATAATCAACCTTTTTGCGCAGTGCAAAAATGAAGAAAATGAAAAAGAAAACAAACAACATTGCTCCCATCACAAACACTTCGTAAACCAACAGTTCAAATGTGTATTTTTCGACTGCATCAAAGGTGCCGACCCTTATTTTTTCGCCAATTCCGGAATTTCGGTAATCTTTGTTTGCTATTTGTATAACAATTTCAACCGAATCGGATTCCGCAAAAAACGAATATTCTTTGGGGACATCGGCCGGTACAAATTGACTCATATCTTTTGTAACATTTCCGCTTTGTTCGTAGGGCTGACCATTTATCCAAATTTTGTGCGCCAAATAAACTCTTCGGAAAATTAAGGAATAAAATTTTTGTGGTTCAACTTTCAGTTTTGTCCGATAGGTTGCTACCCCGCGGGTTGTTCGTTCGCCGTATTTTTTCCACGAACCCGGCACTTCTACAAGGGTAGGGTGGAGGTTGCATTCTTTTATTTGGCTTGGTGTCATTAGAGTATCCCAATAAAATTCCCATTTCCCGATAATAGCACACACCGAATTGCTGTCTGTTTGGTCAGATATATCAATGCTGGTGGTATCGCTAATCACCTCGTTCTCCTTTACTATACACGCAGAAAAGAATAACGTCAAAATTATTAAAATGTAAAAACTTTTATTCAAAATAATACTCTAAAAAAAGGTTTTAATAAAAAACATAAAAAGTCTCCAAAACTAATTTATTTATTTTTATTAGCCAAAAAAAATACCTTGTTTTTGATGAAAATGATATATAAAGATATGAGGTTATTTTGTTTTTTCGGAGGTTAGGTTTTTATTTTAAATTTTTTGGCTTTGAGGTTTGTAATGCGCTGTTTATTAGTGTATTGTGTTGTTCCTTTGGGACGATTGGTCTGTGGCTGGTTGCGGAGATTGTGGTGTGTATCTGTCTGGAAATCAAAGTTGTAGCTATTCTGTCTTTGCTTGACAAAATAGCTAAAACTCCATTTCATTATCCATAGCTATTTATGAGGTTTAGAAATTTATTGATATTGTTGCTCCTATCATTCTCGGTAATCCTTTTTGATAAAATGTATGATTGAATTGCGACAAATGAAGCATGAAAACATTATATTTTTGGTTTGTCATATTTTGTACCCATAGGTCAAAGTTTACCAATTTTGTTGTAAACGATAGCGAAGCATTTAGCAACCCGTAAGTATTTTGTTCTAAATCGTTTTCTATGCGCCAATAGATATGTCCCATTTGTTTGTAGTTGGCTTGAAGGCGAATGCTTTGTAAAAATTTTTGGTCTCCGAGTTTAAATGTTTTGGCTACTGTTGCCGAAAATGTATGAGCCGGAACAAAAGGAACTGTTTTTCCGCTGTAATTTAAGGTGTCTTTTTGATATTCTAATATTTTTGCTTGTGTGTATCCGTAGCCGATGTTGAGGTCAAAGCCTTTAAGGTCAGCGAGATTTAACGACACTTCAATTCCTTTGTTTCTTGATTTACGCGAATTGTCTAAATATGTTCCCTGACCCGATTGGATAAAATGTACTATTTGTTGTCCTGTTATATCTGACCAAAATAAGGCAACATCGGCATATAAGCGTCTGTCTAACAGGGTTTGTTTGTAGCCTATTTCGTAATTATGAGCTATTTGTTTTTTAAATTCGCTGTCTTCGACTCTATTGACTACAATATTAAAACCTCCGGGTTTGTAGCCTGTTGCGTATTGCAAGTAAACTAATGAGTTTGCAAATGTGTATGAAACTGATAATTTTGGCAATAATACGTGTTCCTCCAAATTCGGAAACACGGTATCTTGCTCTATCTTTTTGCCATTGACGTTTATGATTTCTTGACAACGTAATGCCGAATTTTCGTAATTGTAGCGAATACCTGCCGTAAGAAGAATGTTGTCAAAAAGTTTAAGCTCTGATTGATGAAAAAATCCGCCACTAATTACCATTGCTCTAAAATCTCTTTGAACGGTAGTTTGGCGTTTGGGGATATTGACTGCTATGTCTAATGAAAAATTTTTATTTTGCGACAACGCGAATGTTCCGAACATCCAGTTGTATGTTTTTTGGGGCTTGGAATGTATCGTAACTTCTGTTGAAATTGTGTTTTGCTTGCTTCCTAAGTTGGCAAAATAAATATCTTGACTCGTAAAATCTTGATCTATTTTTTGGTTATCTCGTATTGTTTGGTAAGAAATTGTTGTTTCCAAAACAAATTTAGAGTGATTGTATTCTAAATTCAAACCGTCGTTGAACATCAATCGGTCGTAACCGGTCGGGCCGTTATAGCTAATCTCATTTGTTTTTTGGCTGTAATAGGGATAACCGTATTCTCGACTGTTTTCAAAACTTGCTACATTTTCTATTTGTAAACGATTATTCACTTTATAAGCCAAACGATTTCGGAAACCGTAAGACTTCAATTTATCGGGTATTTCGTTGGTATATATATTTTTGAAAATCCCTTTGTTGTATCTGTAATTGGCAGATACGGAGTACGCAAATTTATTGTTATTTGTTTTGTTGTAGTATCCTACCGTTGCGTTGTAAGTTCCAAGTTGGCTGTACGAAAAACGTATTCGTGTTCCTTGATAATACAACGGCGAAAGTGTTTTTATGTTGATCAAGCCGCCCATTGTGTTACGTCCAAAGAGCGTGCCTTGCGGGCCTCGTAATACTTCTATTTTTACTACGTCAAAAAAATCAAAATTCATAGAAGCTGTTTCAAGAAACGGAACGCCATCAACGTATAAGCCAACTGCCGGAGATTCTTTTTTGGACCCTATCCCTCTGATATAGATAGGAGAAGTTAGTTTAGAACCGTAATTAATCATAAAAAAATTTGGCGTAATCAAATTTATATTTTCGAGAGATTGTATATTGTTCTGATTGATTTGGGTTTCTTTTACCAAAGTTACCGAAGTCGGTGTTTTATGGAGGCGTGAGGCATTACGTGATGAATTGACCACCATTTCCGCAAGTTCTACCTGTTTGGTTTTGGTTGTGTCCGGTGTGTCGTTTGTGGTTTGTCCGTAAATTGCACCAAAGAACGATGCGATGATTAGAGTAAATAAAAATTTTTTCATTGTGCTAAATTGATTTATTATTGTGTTTCAATCAATAGTTCGATGTTCTTTTATAAATTGATAAACGATGTTGTAATTTTCAATTTTTCTTAAATCTGCGGGTCTTTCGTTTAACGACGAAATATTGATTTTGATAATGTTATTTATAAACTTTTTTACAAAAAAATTATGACAAAATTAATTTTGTTTCGTTACAAACAAAATTTTGTTGATATTTTTGAGTGATGCGTAGCTTTTTTGTAAAGATTGCAATTACTGATGAGATTTGCGATTATCTAAGGTGTGTTGAGAGCAAATTATTGGTTACTAATATATGTCGCAATTCTTTTATAACAGGCTGATAATCACTATCTTAAAAAAAAGAGGCAGGGTGTTTGTAACGTTCTGAAAATCAGTGTGATAGCTTTTGTTTTTTGTTTTTTTATTTTTAATTTAACACATTATTCGATTGACTGCACTTATTTTTTTTTACTTTTGTCGGTCTAAAATTTCATAAAAAAGTAGGTTTGAGAAAAAAATTCTTTTTAAATCTTTTGTTTTTATTAACACTCAATTTAATCGTAAAGCCTTATTGGGTGCTTGGTATAGACCGCGTTGTGCAAAACGAATTGGGTTCGTCCGAATACGGAATGTATTTCTCTTTGTTCAATTTGTCTATACTTTTTAATATAATTTTAGATCTCGGACTTACCAATTTCAACAACAGAAATATAGCGCAACACAAACAGTTGTTGCCAAAATATTTTTCTAATATCGTAGTCTTAAAGTTCTTGTTGTCAGTTGTTTATATGGCAATAACGATTTCGGTAGGACTGATAGCCGGCTATGATTTTACGCAATTCAAAATATTATTTTTGCTTATCGCCAATCAATTTTTGTTGTCGTTTATTTTGTATTTGCGTTCAAATATTTCGGGTTTACACTATTTCAAAACAGACAGCTTGATTTCTATTCTCGACCGTGTTTTGCTTATCGTTTTTATAACCATAATGCTGAAAACAAGCTATTTTAAAGAAAAATTTAACATAACTTGGTTTGTTTTCGGGCAAACTTTGGCATATTTGATTACGGCGACAATTGCTTTTTTCACGGTTTTGTACCATGCAAAAAAAATCCGTATAAAATTCAACAAAGCATTTTTGTTTTCCACTCTGCGACAGACATTTCCGTATGCTTTGTTGGTATTTTTGATGAGTTTGCACAATCGTTTCGATTCGTTTATTTTGGAGCGACTTTTGCCCGACGGGAAAGTGCAGGTGGGGATATACGCCCAATCTTATCGGATATTAGATGCTATTTCGCAATTTTCGTTATTGTTTGCGGGTTTGTTGTTGCCAATTTTTTCTAAAATGTTAAAACAAAAAGAAAACGTAAACGAATTGGTTAATTTTTCGTTTTTTTTGCTGCTTACGCCGGCTGTAATTTTTGTAATTTCTTCTATTTTTTACGGGCAAGAAATTATAAGTGCTTTATACACAGAGCATCAGCAGGCATCCGCTAAAGTTTTTGTTATACTGATTACTGTATTTATCCCAATATCAACTGCATACATATTTGGAACTCTACTGACAGCCAACGGCGATTTGAAGCGATTAAATATCATTGCATTCATCGGGGTTGTTATAAATTTGACTATGAATTTGTTGCTAATTCCGAAAATAAAAACTACCGGAGCCGCAATAACCGCTCTAACAACTCAAAGCGTTACGGCTATCTTGCAGTTAATCTTGGCTTTTAGGCTTTTCAAGATAAATATTTCTCTAAAACAAATAATTTCTATTTTGCTGTTTTTAATGGTATTTGTTGTTAGTGTTTTAATTATTCACAAACAGGTAAGTAGTTGGTTTATAGGTTATTTAGTTTGTTTATTTGTAGGAGTAGTTTTGGGTGTTGCTTTTAAGTTGCTGAATATAAAACTTTTATTTGGTTTGCTGAAAGGTGTCGAAGATTGATTTATTTTTTTATTAAAAAAAATATATTATTTTTACTGCAAATTAGAATTTATGAAAAAATCGGCAGATGAAACGGCTCAAAATCCTGTTTATCAGTTATTTAAAAGCAGTAAGGATTTCAACAGAACCACATACAAAATAGGGATTCCGAAAGAAAATAAATTTTCGGAAAAAAGAGTGATACTGACGCCTTACGACTTGAAACCGATAATTGAATTAGGCCACAAAGTTTATTTGGAACGGGGGGCCGGGCACAGCAATTTTAGCGACTTGAATTATTCTAATGTGGGCGTAAAAATAGTTGCCGACAAACAAAGTATTTTTAGCGGTTGCGACATAATAGCCAAAGTAAATTCGCTCGACATCGAAGAGGCTAAAATGCTGGGTAACAATAAGATAATTTTTTCTGCTCTGCGACTTAGCCAACAAGAACCTGAGGTTTTTTCATTATTAAAAGAAAAACAAACGACGGCAATTTCGTATAATTTTTGCACCGATGACCACGAATTTAATCCGTTTGCCCATATTTTGGGCGAAATAATCGGAAGTTCGGCGGTTTTGACTGCTGCGGAGCTTATGTGCAACACCAACGGTGGCAACGGCCTGATCCTTGGGGGAGTAACAGGTATAGCGCCGTCGGAAATTATTGTTTTGGGAGCAAATATTTCGGCGAAATATGCTGTAAAAACGGCGCTCGCATTGGGCGCAAATGTCAAGGTTTTTGACGAATCTGTGAAAAATTTAGTGAAATTTCACGATTATTTCGGACAACATTTGTACACTTCGACAATTGTTAGTCCAAATCTTTATAAGTCGCTCAAAACCAGTGATGTAATAATAAACACGTTGTCGTATCCGAACGTAAAAGAGTACGTAATAACCGAAGAAATGTTGTTGTTTATGAAAAAAGGAGCGATTATAATCGATTTAGAAACAGCAACGGGGTCGGTTATCGAATCGGCAAAAATGACAACTTTTGAAGAACCAACTTTTGTGAAAAACAATATAACGCACTTTTGCGTTCCGAATATTGCTTCGAGGGTTGCAAAAACTTCGTCGATAGCTCTGAGCAAAATCTTGTCGCAAATTTTGATGCAAATGTTTAGTTTTGGCGATATTGTACGTTTTTTGGAAAACGATATTGCTTGCAAAAACGGAACGTATATGCTCAAAGGAATTGCTACAAACAAAATTATCGCAGAAAAATATTCGCTTGATTACAAAGATATAAACCTTTTAATACATATATTATGAAAAAAATAACATTATCAATTTTAATTATTTTTGTTGGACTAAATGTATTGGCGCAAAAGAATTTGACGTGGGTAAATGTCGGATTACGAGGTGGATACGGCACTTCGGTGTTTCTCAATAAACCCAGTATGGACGACAGCAACGTTGAGTACAATTATTATTCTCCATCGTTTTTTGTCGAAGGGCGATTGGGTGTTATGTTTGGCGACTACGTAGGTGTTTCGGGTGGTTTTGGTAAGTGTTTTTATTCTGCCGATTACAAATTACATACAACAATGGCCAATTTTGACCGAAAATTGTCTATGGACGCAATGTCTTTTGTTTTGCAACTGAACGTGGATATTCCGGGCGGATTTTTTATCGATATTGGACCTCGTTTCCAAAAAACGGGTTCGGCAAAAATCACAAATTCGGAGTACAATTCGAGGGCTGAAATTGATTTGAAACCGATGCTCGAAAAGCAATTTATAAGTGCTGATTTTGCTTTCGGAATAACTACTTTTTTTACAGATTATTTGACTTTGAAAACAGGGGTGCGCGGAAATTATAGTATTATTAATATTGTGTCGCAGTCCGGTTATATTTTGCCGACAGGCGGAAATATGTATTACGTACCGGCATATACCGACGAAAAAACAAATTTAGCGCAGCTCACACTTTCTGCCGAACTGACATATACTTTCGGGCGATTCGGAAAAGCAAGTTGTGGTAAAAATAGATTTATGTTTAATTAATTTGTTGTGCGTAATGTTTTTAGCTAATTAAATAATAATTATTTATAAAAAAAGAATTTTGACGAGTTAATACTCTGACTATCAGTATTTTAATTGGGGTGTCATTGACAATTAACCATTTGTCATTAATCATTAATCATTAAGAATAAGAGTACTATGAAAAAAATAATATTTACAATTTTGGTAGTTTTTGTTGCGTTGAGTGCATTTTCGCAAGAAAAATTAAAGCGGTTAAACGTCGGTGTAAGAGGTGGAGTAGGCGTTGCTACGGTTTTTAGCTCACAAACTTGGGAAGACGATGCTATTGGATACCAATACGATAGACCCTCGTATTGGGGTGAGGGACGGTTGGGTATAATGTTTGGCGACTATATAGGAGTTTCGGGAGCTGTGGGGAGTGTTTTGTATGTTGCGCCCTATAGATTATATACAATGCGCAACGAATTTACTCGCAAACTTACAATACCTACAACTTCTTTTGTTTTGCTGTTCAATTTAGAAACATCGCGCGGTTTTTTCTTAGATATTGGACCACGACTTCATCATATTGGGGCTGCAAAAATTACAAATTCACCACTGGGCTGGGAGCCTTATGTCGATTTAAAACCTAAATTGAAGAAAAACTTTGTTAATGTTGATTTTGCGCTTGGGGCAGCTTCTTATCTTACTGATTATCTTACTCTTAAAGCTGGTTTTCGAGGAAATTATAGCCTTAATAATTTAATAAAAGACGATTGTGTTTTGCCAACAATTGGAAATGGGATTTACACACCGGCTTACACAGGCGGTAAAGCAAGTCTTATAAGTTTTATGTTGTCGGTTGAATTGGTATATACATTCGGAATAGTAGGGGAAACAAATGACGGCAAAAATAGATTTATGTTTACTCATTGATTTTGAGTTAAATTGCTTATTTTTAGTTGTTTAGGCGTGGTGTGTTTTGTCCGTCTAAGTTGGGGCGATTGGCTAAATTATTATCATAATAAAAAATAAAAAACAAAAGTTATTTTGAAAATAATGTTGAAAACGATAAATTTGCATAAAAATTTATTAAAACAATATTATTATGATTAAAATAGGAATTAACGGATTTGGACGAATTGGAAGAGCGGTTTTTAGAATAATGTCTAAAAATGAAAATATGGAAGTTGTTGCAATAAACGACTTGTTGAATGTTGAAACATTGGCTTATTTCCTAAAATACGATTCTGTATCTGGCAAATACGATGGCGAAGTTAAAGCTGAAAACGGAAATTTGGTAGTTGATGGAAAAGAAATTAGAATAACAGCAGAAAAAGACCCCACAAAGATAAATTGGGGTGCCAAAAACGTTGATGTTGTAGTCGAATCGACCGGTTTCTTCTTGACCAAAGAAAAAGCCGAAGCGCACTTAAAAGCCGGAGCAAAAAAAGTAATTATGTCGGCTCCGTCAAAAGATGATACAAAAATGTTTGTTTACGGTGTGAACCACAATGAATTAAGCAAAGATTTTGATATAATTTCAAACGCATCTTGCACAACTAATTGTTTTACGCCAATTTTGAAATTATTGAACGAAAATTATGGAATTGTTGAAGGTTTGATGACCACTGTTCACGCTGTTACCGGAAATCAAAAAACCGTAGATACTGCCGGCAAAAATTTCCGTAGAGGACGTTCGAGCGGACACAACATAATACCTACAACAACCGGTGCGGCAAAAGCTGCTATCAGAATTATGCCCGAATTGTCCGGCAAAATCAACGCAATGGCTATGCGCGTACCTACTTTGGACGGCTCTGTTGTCGATTTTACTGTACGCTTAGAAAAACAAACATCGCTAAACGATATTAAAGCAAAAGTAAAAGAAGCTGCCGAGGGCGAACTGAAAGGGGTACTCGAATATACCGAAGACGAAATCGTATCGAGCGATATTGTGGGAAATCCTACAACTTCTATTTTTGACGCTTCGGCTTGTATGGAGCTAAACGGAAACTTTTTCAAACTTATCAACTGGTACGACAACGAGTGGGGATATTCTTCACAATTGGTTAAAATGGTTGAATATTGGATGAGTTTGTAGAGGCAAACAATTGCAGAATTGCTGTTAAGAGAAACTGAATTTTAAAAAATCTGAAATATTTTCTTAGGAACAATTCTGCTTTTTTTATAAAACAGACAAAAGAAAAATCCCAAAAACAACACTAAACTGCCGATGTCCAAATTATCCATTGCTATTCCGGTTTACAATAGTCAATCCACTATCGGACAGATAGTTGAGTTGCTCATCGAGAAAATAAAAAACTATGAACTCGAAATAATTTTAGTAAACGATAAATCGAAGGATAACAGCGAAAAAGTTTGTATAGAATTATTTGAAAAATATCCCAAAATTGTAAAATTTTATTCGTTAGCCAAAAACGTAGGCGAACACAACGCAGTTATGGCGGCATTGAACAACGTGTCCGGCGATTTTGTTATAATTATTGACGACGATTTCCAAAATCCGATTGATGAAGTTGTGCGACTGGCGGAATACAGCATGGAAAATAAATACGATGTTGTATATACGTTTTATGACGATAAAAAACATTCGTTTTTTCGGAACTTGGGCAGCAAATTTAACGACAAAGTGGCTACTTGGTTGTTGAAAAAGCCAAAAAAATTATATTTAAGCAGCTTCAAATCTATCAGTTTATTTTTAGTTGAAGAAATAGTAAAATACGACCTGCCGTATCCCTACATCGACGGGCTAATTTTGCGAACTACCGACAACGTTGGAACTCTAAAAGTGGAACATTCGGAACGCAAAAACGGAAAATCGCAGTACACATTTATAAAATTGGTCGCACTTTGGTTGAATATGGTAACCAATTTTTCTATAAAACCGTTGCGATTTGCTACTTTGTTGGGTTTTTTCTTTTCGATAGTTGGTTTTTTGTTGGCTGTTGCCGGTGTTTTGATGAAACTTTTTGAGCCGAGCGTTCCGCTGGGATATGCTTCGTTGTTAGTTTCTGTTGCTATTTTGGGCGGCATTCAGCTTATTGCAATAGGAATGGTGGGCGAGTATATTGGCCGAATGTTTTTGTCGATAAACAAATCTCCGCAATTCGTTATTAAAAAAAGATTTGAGAAAAAATAATTTTTATAATGGCTTGATTTTTAGGTGGTTATAGTGCTTCGTGTGGCTTGATTTTCCGAATATGCTTAGAAAAATTTAAGCCTAAAATGTAATTTTTTCCCGAAAATTTTTATTGTAATTTTTTTGCGAACAGCTTTGCCGATGTATTTGAATTTTAGTTCAACTTTGGTGCCGTTAGAATTTCCTTTTTCGTCGTATAGGTCTAACACATTGTACATTATATCAACCAAACCAACCGAATTTAGCAAGTGCAATCTTTCTTGCAGGTTTTTTACGCCGGTCGATTTGTGGCCAACGCGTCTTTGGGCGGTTTCTGCTGCTTTTTTTCGCCCAATTCCGTTGTCTTCAACGATGCAAGTCAATGAATTTTCGTCTTCTTTTTTGAAAATTAATTTTAACAAACCGTCTTTTTTGAGCGGAGCTAATCCGTGCCAAATTGCATTTTCGAGAATTGGCTGAATTATCATCGGCGGAACTTGAAAATTGCTGATAGGCAGGTTGTCTTGGAGTTCTACTTGAAAATTAAAACTGTCGTCAAATCGCATTTTTTCGAGTTCCAAATAAATTTTTAGGGTATCAATTTCTTCTTCGAGCGGGATAAATTCCAACTTAGAATTATCTAAAACTTTTCGCATCAAAGTTGCAAAACTTGTAAGGTAAAAATCGGCGTTATCTGAATCATTTTCAAGGATATAGCGCCTTATGGAGTTTAGTGCATTAAAAATAAAATGAGGGTTCATCTGCGACCGCAAAGCCTTTTGTTCGGCTCGCATCATTTTTCGTTTTAGGCGTAAATCTTTTTCGAGTAAATAAAAGCGGTACGCCAAAACCGCCAAAACCAAAACTACAATTACTACAAATAGCAAAATGTAAAAAAATACAGTTCGTGTGAATTTATTTTTTATTCTAAACGAAACTTCGAGTGGCACTTCGTTCCAAACAATTCCGTCGGCCGAAGAGGTCAAATACAAACGGTAATCGCCCGGTTGCAAGTTCGGAAAACGTAAAAAGCGGTTGGCGGTCATCACCCATTTGTCGTCGTAGCCGTCTAATTTATATTTGTATAAAACTTTGTTGCCGGCGCTAAAACTAATGCCTTTGAAGAAAAATGAAACTGTATTTTTGCCGTACGAAAATTTGTAATTCGTATCTATTCCAACTCGTTTGTCGTTTACCAAAACGCTGTCAAAGTTCAGCTCGGGCGGAATAGAATTTTTCTTGATTTGGTCGGGATAAAATGAAATTAGACCTTGTGTTGTCCCCAAAAAAATACAATTATCTATTTTGTCGATGTCTTTTATTTCGTTCGGATACAAACCGTCAATTCCGGTGTATTTTGTCGAAAAAATCTCTGCCGAATTGTTTACTTCAACTATGTTTATGCGACAAAGTCCTTTGTTTGTACCTGCCCACAAATCTTTTTGGTCGGAGAAAACCGTGTTTACAAAATTGGAATTTAGCCCGTCTGCTTCGTTGAAAACTTTTAACGATTTGTCTATTAAGTTAAACAAATAAATGCCGTTTCCGTTTGTTGCTAAAACTAAATATTTACCAAATTGGTCAATATCATTTATTCGGGATTTTAACAATTCGTTGTCTTCGCCCATAAATTTACATTCCTCATTTTCAAATAGATAAAGGCCATTTATTGTGCCGACCCAAGCGTTGTCGTTTTCGTCGATATAAATTGAGTTGGCTGTCGGAAAATCTTTCACGTTGATTTGTTTGAGCAGTGTATCCGAATAAATACTCAAACCGGAATGCGTCGAAAGATACACTTTGTCGTTTTTGCCAAATAATCTGTAACTCCTTGAAATATAGTCGATTATTGTTGGTTCGTCGGTCAGTTTTATGAGTTCTTTGCCCAAAAACCAAATTGCGTTGTCGGTGGTTGAGCTAATATCCTGAACTGCATAATTTCGCCCACTTCGCAACAACAGATTTTCGATAGACATTATGCGATGTTTTTCCAACGAACATTTTACAACTTGGCGGTCGTAAGTCGAAAAATAAAGAATATTATTGTTTATGTGAATAGATAAAATGTTAAACAACGGAATGCCAAATCGTTTATATGAAATAAATTGAAAAGATGGCGAATAATAAACTCCGTTTTCGGTGGTCGAAAGCCAGTATCCGTTTTGGTGGTCTTGAAAAACAGAACTCGGCGATTTGCCGGACAAATAAATTTCGGGCAAGGCGTTCAAGTCGGAATTTTTGTAAAAATAAACTCCCTCGTACAAAATGCTTATCCAAAAATGTCTTTGCGAATCGCAGTACAAAGCGGAAATTTCGTTTCCGTATTTTTTTTGCGCCACAATATGATTATTCCGAATATGAAACAACTGACTACCAATTGCCACAAGGTATTCGCCGTCTCGTATTTTTAGTAAACTTTTGCGAAATCCGCGACTTGCTCCGTATATAACATATTGATTTTCATAGACTTTTAGAAATGTGGTGTCGGCTTTATTTTTACCTTCAACAATGCTGAAAACTACATCTTCGCCCAAATCTTTGAAGTAAAATGAATTTTTGCCATTTTGTGGTAAGCGGTCTATAATTTTGCCATCTTCGGTAAATTCGTATATTCCGCCCATTGCTGGCATAATCCAAATGCTGTTTTTTTCATCAACATAAATTTTATTGATATAATATTTTTTTGATAAATATAATAATGTGTCGTTGTACGGAAATTGAAAAAATTCGCCGTTTTGATAATAACTCAATCGTCCGTCGTAGGTTGCAAACCAAACTCTGCCATATCGGTCGTAGAACATTTTTATTATCGAATTGGACGAAATACCGTCGCTTGCTGTGTAATTTCGGAACTCGTAGCCGTCGTAGCGACTAAGTCCGCGACTTGTGCCAAACCACATATAACCCGCCGAATCTTGCAATTGGCAATAAATTTCGGAACTTGCAAGTCCGTAGTCGGGCGAAATATGCTTAAATTCGGCATATTGAGCTTTCAGCCCGAAAGTTGATAACAAAAAAATAAATATTACGGAAAAACGTCTCATATTTTTTTTATTTTGGAAAATCTATTTTTCGTTGAAAGTAAAACGAGCAAAAACTTTTTCGATGATATTTGCAAATCCCGTTTTCTAATACAATTTTTTTGTGTTCGACGGTTGCGTATCCTTTGTTTTTTGCCCATTTGTAAATCGGAAATTCGTTGTGAATTTCTTTCATATAATCGTCTCGAAAAGTTTTTGCTAAAATAGAAGCTGCCGCAATCGACGAATATATCGAATCGCCTTTGATTATAGTTTTGTGTTCGATATTGGAGTATGGCTTAAATTTATTGCCATCAACCAAAATAAGCTCCGGTTTTGTCTTTAATTGGTCCAAAGCGCGGTGCATTGCTTTTATCGAAGCGTTTAAGATGTTTATTTTGTCAATTTCTTCGTTATCGACCACTCCAATAGCCCAATCGACGGCGTGTTCCAAGATAAATTCTCGCAAAATATATCTGTTTTTCTCAGATATTTTTTTAGAATCGTTCAGCAAAGGGTGATGAAAATTGCGAGGCAAAACGACCGCTGCCGCATAAACCGCTCCCGACAAACTACCGCGCCCTGCCTCGTCGCAACCTGCTTCTATTTTGTTTTTTGTATAACTTATTTTCACATTTCTTAGCCCTGTGGGCTGTTTTTAGCTTATTTATAAAAATTATTTTTCAACAATAGTTCCTATTTCTTCGCCTTCGACCACGCGTTTTAGATTTCCTTTTTGATGAATGTCAAAAACTCGGATAGGCATATTATTTTCGTAACACAACGTAAATGCGGTAATGTCCATCACGCGCAGTTGTTTTTGGATAGCTTCTTGAAAAGTTATCCTGTCGTATTTTGTGGCGTTGGGATTTTTGGCGGGGTCGTCGTCGTAAATTCCATCAACGTTTGTGCCTTTCAGAATAATGTCGGCTTTTGTTTCGATAGCTCTAAGTGCCGCCCCCGAATCGGTTGTGAAAAACGGATTGCTCGTACCGCCCGAAAAAATAACTATCTCCTTGTTAGTCAGTAATCTAATAGCTCTGTCGGGCGAATATCTTTCTGCAAAAGGTTCCATAAAAGTTGAAGTCAAAAGCCGAGCTTTTTTGCCCTGTGCCAGTATTTCGGACTGCAAAGCCAAACCGTTCATAACGGTTGCCAACATTCCCATATAATCGCCTTTTACTCTGTCGAAACCTTTTGATTTTAGTCCTCTAAAAAGATTTCCGCCACCAACAACTATTCCTACTTGCACGCCCAATGAGTTCAGTTCAATTATTTGAGCTACAAAATCTTTTAAACTTCTTTCGGAGTAGCCAAAGCCTTTTTTGCCAGATAGTGCTTCGCCACTCAATTTCAATAATATTTTTCTATATTTTACCATATCGTTTTTTGTATGTTTTTGATAATTAGTATGTTAAATGGTCTTTGTATGCTTGTAATCTATTGTTTATCAGTGTTTTATCTTTTGAAAATTATTATAAGTTAAAAAATAAGCAAAGTTTGTACGTTTTTTGCTGATACAAATTTAAAAAATATTTAGAATAATGGAACTTTTATTTATTTTTGTTGTCTATTTTTTACAAAACTTATAAATCTTAATTATTATGAAAAGAATTTTTTACTTTATTTTTATACTTTTTACAGCAAGCAGTATGTTTGCCCAAAAGCCCGAGATGGTTTTTGTGGAAGGTGGTGAATTTTATATGGGAAACGACTACGGGGCCAGCGATGAAATGCCCGAACACAAAGTTACTTTAGATGGTTTTTATATGAGCAAATATGAAGTTACTTTTGAAATTTTTGACGCGTTTTGCTTGAATACCGGCTACCCAAAAACTTCTGATGGCGGGCATGGTCGCGGTAAAAAACCGGCTATAAACATTAGTTGGGAAGGTGCTATTAAATTTTGTAACTGGTTGAGTTCTCGCAATAGGCTCGAAAAAGTTTACGAATTTAAAGATACCGATAGTACCGAAATGGAAATAACAAAAGTTAATTGGGACGCAAACGGATACAGATTGCCAACCGAAGCCGAATGGGAATATGTTGCCAAAGGTGGTAATAAACCCGGCGGATTTATTTATGCCGGTAGCAATAGTCTTGAAGAAATAGCTTGGTTTATGAACAATTCAAGAGGACGTTCTCACGATGTTGGCAAACTAAAACCTAATGAATTGGGAATTTATGATATTTTGGGCAATGCCGAAGAATGGTGCTGGGATTTTTACTCCAACTACAAAGCGGGTGAAGAAACTAATCCGCAAGGACCTACCACAGGAAAAGTCAAAGTGTACAGAGGTGGAGATTTTGGTACTAAAAAAAGTTTAATTAGAGCAACTAAACGTTTTAATATGCCTTCGGGTATGAATGCTAACGTGTTGGGTATAAGATTGGTACAGAATAAGAATGCGAAAAATTAATTTTAAGTAAATGTTGTCAGTAATGTGGAGACAAGACAGGTCTTGTCTCTACTTCGGCAGCATTCTACGGATTAGTTTCAAAAGACACTATGTTAGTGTCTTGTTTTTTTATATCGGCGTATTCAGAAAATACAAATCCCCCAATTTACATCAAGGGTTACAAAAATATCATTGCTACGCGATTAAGGTAAACCCCGTTTTTTGATGTTTTTTTTTGCAAAAAACAAGGCTTTCTAAGTCAAAAATAAATTGTAAGTTATTGATAATTTAGATATTAATATTTTCTGAATGCGTCTATATAATGTCTTTGTAATTATTTGATAATCAATTACTTGGGTTGCTAGCGTTCCCTTTAACTTATAATTTTTAACTTTTAACTTAACAAAGCTGTGTTTATCTAAAAAATTGTTTTGAAAATCATTTTTATATCACTAAAAAAATTTCGTTTAGCGAGATAACTTAGGTTTATTTTTAATTTTTCGGGCATAATAACATTAATGTAATATTGTTCCGGATTTTTTTGTTTTGCCAATATATCATTTTCGTTTTTGTATTTTATTGATGCCGGATCGGTTATACCCGGACGAACATCTAAAACGTGCATTTGTTCGGCATTGTACATATTCACGTATTTGCGAACCTCCGGACGAGGTCCCACAAGGCTCATATCTCCAAGCAGAACGTTTATGAGTTGTGCCAATTCGTCGATTTTATATTTTCTGATGTAATAGCCTACCGGAGTTATGCGGTTGTCTTTGCCGCCAACTGTCAGAAGCCCCTTTTTATCGGCATCTACGTACATACTTCTGAATTTAAAAATTTTGAAATCCTTGTTGTTTTTGCCAACTCTTATTTGGCGATAAAAAACAGGACCTTTGGACGTTATTTTGACCGCGACGCCAACAAAAAACAATATTGGCGACAAAATAACTAAACCGATAAACGAGGCACAAAAATCAAATAGACGTTTCATATTTATTATTATTATTTTAAATTTTTCCGAACTGCATCAACAACCGCATCAACGACCGTTTGGGCTTGTTCGGTCGTCAAATCGAAGAACAACGGCAACGAGATTTCTGTTTGCCACAGTTTTTTTGCATTCGGATAATCGTCAATGTTGTATCCCAAATTTTTGTAGTAACTCAACAATGGCAACGGCTTGTAATGCACGTTTACCGAAACTCCGTTTGTGAAAATATCTTGAATTATATCGTTGCGTTGTTCAAGCGTAATGTTTTTTATTCGCAACAAAAACAGGTGATACGAAGATTCCTTTTGTGTGTCAATACCTTTCGGAACAATTGCCCACGAATGTTTTGATAGTTCATTTTGATAAAATTCAAAAATTTGCTTCCGTTTGGGCAAAGTTTCGCTGTCGTAGCGTTCCAACTCAACAAGTCCGATAGCCGCAAGTACGTCTGTCATATTGCATTTGAAGCCGGCATCAATAACGTCATATTCCCAATTTCCGATTTTGTATTTCGATAGAGCATCTTTGTTTTGCCCGTGCAAAGATAGAGTGTTTAGTTGCTTGTAAACTTCCTGATTATCAAAAGGTTCGGGTAGATTTATGCAGATAGCACCTCCTTCGGCTGTTGTTAAATTTTTAACGGCGTGAAACGAAAAAACGGTAAAATCCATTTCAGCTCCAACAGCTTCGGAATTATATTTTGCTCCAAACGAATGAGCCGCATCCGACAACAACAAAATCCTGTTCAGCTTCTTTTGATTTTCGGTTTTTGGTGTAAATAATTTTTTGATATTTTCTTTATTTACCAAATCTTTCAACGCCTTGTAATCTGTCGGATAGCCGCCAATATCAACCGGAATTATCGCTTTTGTTTTGGGCGTGATGAGTTTTTCCAATTTTTCGATGTCAATGCCAAAATCGTCTGTAACGTCAGCCATAACCACCTTTGCACCTCGATGCGACACAATATTTGCGGTAGCGCAATAAGTATATGCCGGCACAATAACCTCGTCGCCCTCGCCAATTCCGAACCAATAAAGCAGTAATTCGGCGCCGGTTGTCCACGAATTGGTTGCCAAAACATTTTTTACATTGCAGTATTCTGCAATTTTTTTCTCAAATAGTTTTGTTCGTGGTCCGGTGGTTATCCAGCCCGACAAGAGGGCTTCGGTTACTTCTTTTATCGTTTTTTCGTCAATTCTTGGAGGTGAAAAAGGTATCATAATTTATCTGTTAGCTTTTATATTTGTATTAGTTTTGTTTAGTAGCAAGAATTTTATTATTCCGTGTAAATATCCAATTCCGTACGAAATATGAATTATAAAAAATATCGCCGGAAGCGTAAATGTTAATAAAAATGTTTTTTGTTTGACCGCACTAAAAACCGAAACGCCGAAACTTATCAGAGCGTAAAAAAATAATCCGATAAGATATAAAATGTATATTTTATTAATAATTAAAGATAAAATAAGTCCTAAAAAGATGTACAAAACAAAAATTGGCGGCACGAATTGTCGCAATGTTGCCGGATGTTTTAATTTCTTATTAACCAGCGGTTTAAATAATCCGTATTGATAAAACATTTTTGCCGTTTTCTTAAAAGAATCGCGAGCAAAGTATTTTATAACCAAATCGGGTAATATAAAAATTTTGCCTCCGTTCTGAATCAAGCGGGCGTTAAATTCATCGTCTTGATTGCGAGTGAGGTCGGTGTCAAAAACGCCTATTTTGTCAAAAATTTCTCTTTTGTAACACCCAAACGGCACGGTGTCCACTTGTTTTATTTCGGACAAGCCGATTCTGAACATCGAATTGCCCATACCAAACGGATTTTTCAGAGCTAAAGCAATCGTTTTGGCGGTTAGCGTATCGTTTGCCGGCAGTGTGTCGATAACTCCGCCAACGTTGTCGGCGTTTAAGCTAACTGCTCCCGAAATTAACCGACTGATATAATTTTTCGGCAAAATAGAATGCGCTCCGATAAAAAGAATATAATCGCCTTCGGATATTTCTATTCCTTTGTTGAACGCGTACGGCACTGTGCGTTCCGGATTATTTATCAGTTTAATAAATTTATATTTTTTTGTGTAATTATTTATTATCGCTACGGTGTTGTCCGAACTTTCGCCGTCTGCCAAAATCAGCTCCATTTGTTCTGACGGATAATCTTGCTCTATCATTGATTCTATGCAAGCGGCAATATGTTTTTCTTCGTTGTAAATCGGTATTATTACACTAACAAAAATATTGTTTTCAGTCATTTATTTTGGGTCAAATCGTTAAATTTTTTCCGCCCAAAGATACTACAAAAACAGAATTAGACAAATATTTAAGTTTTTCCGGAATAATAGGGCTTTCTGATATTTGTTTTATCTGCTAATGAACATTTTTCCAACTCAGGATAAGTAACAGTCTAATTCTCAATTTGCAAATACCAAAAAATCCTTATTTGTGTTTTGTGGATTGAAAAATATTAGAAAAAAGAAGTTATTATGTGTTTTACTTTTTATTTGAAAAAAAAACTGTTGGAAACAAGTGTTTTTGTAATGTGTTTATTATTAGGTTGTTGTGCGGGGTTGTGGCTTTGTTTGTCGGAGTTTTTATTGGATTTATAAAATAAAAAAATATAACTTTTAGTGAATATAATCACCGTAAGTTGTAACTTTTGGTGAATATAATCACCGTAGGTTATGACTTTTGGTGAATGTAATCACCGTAGGTTATGGCTTTTGGTGAATGTAATCACCGTAGGTTATGGCTTTTGGTGAATGTAGTCACCGTAGGTTATGGCTTTTGGTGAATATAATCACCGTAGGTTATGACTTTTAGTGAATATAATCACCGTAGGTTATGACTTTTAGTGAATATAATCACCG